>Ga0265296_1000532_pt1 | contig 56216 bp, 62 predicted proteins | sample MunlanPumphouse1_FD_189073 | JGI IMG/M metagenome (GOLD analysis project Ga0265296, IMG submission 189073) | Groundwater microbial communities from a municipal landfill in Southern Ontario, Canada - Pumphouse #1 | ecosystem: Environmental > Aquatic > Deep subsurface > Groundwater | place...
CATTGATCAAGGGTCACGCGGGGCGCTTTCATCAATAGCTCCTCTTGTCCTAAGCTGGCCGTCCCCCATGGAGACTGCCGAATGAAAAAATTCTGTTGTGTGGTGCTGGCGCTGCTGCCGTTGACCGCGTTTGCCTATCCGATCGATGTGCAAAAGGATCTCAACGGCATGAAGATCGACTACGAGACTTATGACACGGACAACGACATCGGCTCGATCCGCGTGGCCAACTACGGTGATGTCGACGCGACCTGCCGTGCGGTGTTCAGCAACGGCCCGGAAGCACCACGCACCCGCAGCATCGATGTGCCGGCGGGCAAGCATAAAAACGCCACGGCGAAGTTCACCCGCGAGATCATCAAGCTGCGCATCAAACTGACCTGCACCCCGAAATAACACCGCGAACCCTTGTGGGAGCGAGCTTGCTCGCGAAAGCGGTATGTCATTCAACAATGATGTCGACTGATACGGCCAATTCGCGAGCAAGCTCGCTCCCACAGGGTATGTGTCAGCATCTAAACTAATTATTCGATGCTTTGCAGCAATTATTTGCGCTTTTTCATCGATTCGACTCTGTTTAACCTTCACTCCATCGACTTACAACATTCTCGGATGGAGGCTACACACCATGTCCCGCGTTCTGATCATCGAAAGCAGTGCCCGCCAGCAAGACTCGGTTTCCCGTCAACTGACCCAGACCTTCATCGCTCAGTGGAAAGCCGCGCATCCTGCCGATCAGATCACCGTGCGTGACCTCGCCGCGAACCCGGTGCCGCATCTGGACGCCAACTTGCTGGGTGGCTGGATGAAGCCCGCCGAACAGCGCAACGACAGCGAACAGGCGTCGCTGGACCGCTCCAACCAATTGACTGATGAGCTGCTCGCCGCTGACGTGCTGGTGATGGCTGCACCGATGTACAACTTTGCGATCCCGAGCACGCTCAAGGCCTGGCTCGATCATGTGCTGCGCGCCGGGGTGACCTTCAAGTACACCGAAACCGGTCCGCAAGGTCTGCTCAACGGCAAGCGCGCCTTTGTCCTGACTGCTCGCGGTGGTGTGTATGCCGGTGGCCCGGCGGATCATCAGGAACCGTACCTGCGTCAGGTGATGGGTTTCATCGGGATCAACGACGTGACCTTTATCCATGCCGAGGGCATGAACCTGGGCGGTGACTTCCAGGAGAGGGGCCTGAATCAGGCCAACGCCAAACTGTCTCAGGTCGCTTGATCGGTTAATCGCCAGATAATCGCCGATTGTTTAAGTGACCTGGCGCAACCCCTTCAAGGTTCCACGCGCATCGAACCTCCCTTTGCACTTTTGCTCCTGAGTGCTGTAGCCCGATTGAACGCTTTAGCGAGATCGGGCTTTTTTTTGTCTGCGATTTTTCTGAACACTGCACATCCGAATTTCACATAAGTCCCTGTGGGAGCGGGCTTGCCCGCGATGGCGGAGTGTCAGTCGACAAATACTTGCCTGACCCTCCCTCATCGCGGGCAAGCCCGCTCCCACAGGGATTTGTGCTGTTCGAGGGTTCGCGGTCTGGCGCAAAACCCGCTATCGTCGCCGCCATTCGATTTTCGAGGCGAGCATGGGCTATCTACTTTTTGTCACGCTGATCCAGGCGTTTTCCTTCAGTCTGATCGGCGAGTACCTGGCAGGGCATGTCGACAGTTACTTCGCGGTGCTGGTGCGCGTGGTGCTGGCCGGGCTGGTGTTTATTCCGTTGACACGCTGGCGTTCGGTGGAGCCGGCGTTCATGCGTGGCATGTTGCTGATCGGCGCGTTGCAGTTCGGTGTGACTTACGTCTGCCTGTACCTGAGCTTCCGCGTGCTGACGGTGCCGGAGGTGTTGCTGTTCACCATTCTCACGCCGCTGCACGTGACGTTGATCGAAGACGCGCTGAACCGCCGCTTCAACCCGTGGGCATTGATTGCTGCGCTGGTGGCAGTCGGCGGTGCGGCGGTGATTCGCTTCGACAGCATCAGTCCCGACTTCTTCATGGGCTTCCTGCTGCTGCAACTGGCCAACTTCACCTACGCCGCCGGGCAAGTGTTGTACAAGCACCTGGTGGCGAAGCATCCGAGCGATCTGCCGCATTACCGCCGCTTCGGTTATTTCTACCTGGGCGCATTGGCGGTTGTGCTGCCAGCGTTCCTGTTGTTCGGCAAGTCGAACTTTCTGCCGGAAGCGCCGCTGCAATGGGGCGTGTTGCTGTTTCTCGGGCTGGTCTCGACTGCATTGGGTCTGTACTGGTGGAACAAGGGCGCGTGCATGGTCAATGGCGGCACACTTGCGGTGATGAATAACCTGCATGTGCCGGTGGGGCTGCTGTTGAATTTGCTGATCTGGAATCAGCATGAGGAACTGGGGCGGTTGTTCCTTGGTGGGGGTGTGATTCTGGCAGCGGTGTGGATCAGTCGGTTGGGCATTAAACGCACTGCGTAACCCGTGTAGGAGCTGCCGAAGGCTGCGATCTTTTGATCTTGAACATCAGAAAATCGCAGCCTTCGGCAGCTCCTACATGTGATTAGTAAGTTACATCAGGTGTTTTTCCGGCTCCGGAATACTCGCCGAGCCCAACACCGCCGGCAGCAACCCTGCGCGCAAATCCCCGCCACTCGGCTGTTGATACAAACTCAGCCCGAACTCCGGCAACACCGCCAGCAGGTAATCGAAAATATCCCCCTGAATCCGCTCGTAATCGGCCCACACCGTGGTGCGGGTGAAGCAGTAGATTTCCAGCGGAATGCCCTGCGCGGTGGTTTGCATCTGCCGGACCATGCAGGTCATGTTCGGCTGAATCTCCGGGTGACTCTTCAGATACGCCAGCGCATAGGCGCGGAAGGTGCCGATGTTGGTCATGCGGCGGCGGTTGGCCGACATCGCCGCGACATTGCCCTGCGCTTCGTTCCAGGCCTTGAGCTCGGCTTTCTTGCGGCCCATGTAGTCGGTCAGCAGGTGCACCTGCGAGAGCTTTTCTTCCTCGTCGTCGCGGATGAAGCGCACGCCGCTGGCATCGATGAACAGGCTGCGCTTGATCCGCCGACCGCCGGACTGCTGCATGCCGCGCCAGTTCTTGAACGACTCGGACATCAGCCGCCAGGTCGGGATCGAGACGATGGTTTTGTCGAATATGTACACCCGTGTGTAGCCAATAAAATGGACAACATAAATATTTGTAAAACAAAGAGTTACAGAAAATGAAAGGTGTCCATCGTTTTTTGTAAAAATGGACGCGGCTGAAAAGGTGACCGTTAGTTTGGCTCAGGTGGCTCGTTGATCTGCGAGATTAGCGGTTGCAAAACTTCAAGCTTTTCCGATTCTGGAAAGCTTTATCGGCGGCTCTGACTGAGGCTGTGGTGAGTGCCAAATTCGGTGACCTAATCGTTCACTGATAACTACTCTGAAATTCAAGGTTCGCTTTGCCTCTTGATCAAAGGAGTTGTGCGCCTCTGACGCTACAGGAGCTAGATCGAAGAAACGGTGCGAGATTGATCCGCACCACCCAGAGGTAATTACCAGCGATGGCACCTACAAACCTCTCCCTATGCTACGACTGCCAATATCTATGCACCGTCGACTTCGACAGCCCAAGCTTCTCCACCACCTCTGCCTGGCTAAACCCAGCTGCCTTGAGCTCTCTGACGGCCTCCTCATTTTTTGTCTTCTTAGGTTTGCCCCGGGGCCGCTGAAGCAACTCCCTCCCAATGAGTTGACTACTAAAAAGCTCCATTCCGCCTTCCGCTTGAAATGTATGGAGCTGTTCCGCTGCTCGCTTGAGGGTCAGCGAGTAGTGCTCCTCATTTTGCATGGCAACGCACATGGCCAAGAGAGCGACGGCATCGAACTGAAGGGCTCTGGACAGTTCAACGAGTTTCTCCAGTGTGATGTTGCTCATGCCCTGTTCAAGCTTGTTGATGTTGGCCTTTACGCTGACTTCGGCCAAATCCCCGTAGTCGGCCCCACGCACGGTTCGAATAGACCGTATCGCGGCGCCTATCTCCTTCTTGAGCGACATTTTCTGTCCTAAAAAACGAGGATAGAGCCACACGTGGCTAGTTCCGATAAACCTCGTTTAGTGGTATTATCGGAACTGTCGTAGCTTTTGGTCGTACGGACGGAGCCTTCCCACAGAGATTAAGGCGCGGTGGGCTAGATGCTGGTCATCCTTAGGCAGGGTGCGCGCCCAACATATCAGATGTATTGACGGAGATTTTGCGGTTGAGCACAAATGAAAAAGAAGGTGGCGACGACCTGCTAGGCGGCCCCGGTGAACTTCGCCAAGGATCGATGGACTCAGACGAAACTCTCATCGAACTCGTCAAAGGGCTCTATCCGCGTAAGCCTTACTGCTTAGTCGAGGATTGGACAGTTTTTCACGTCGAAGCCACACAAGACGAGCAGAGCAAGATCCACACAGCCGGCCAGCTACCCTTGATCGTTTACGCTCACAACGTCCTGTTTGATAGTCAGAGACGATTTGATGTAGGCGACTGGGTACGTTCCACCTTCGCGACTTCGTTCCAAAACGGCTTTCTGTTCGAAACTAGGAACACGGTTTACGTACTCAAAGGTGCAGGCCATGAGAAGAAGGCGAGTTTGGAGACGATCTTTTCCTTTTTCTAATCCGATGGCTGCGGCCGTCGCAAATAACAGAGATTCAACATGTTCAGAACACAAGACAGCGACCTTTTGGGGGTACCCGGGATGTTCGGAGCAGGCCTGTCGCACTGGCACACCGTGTCGCGAGTGCTCCGAATGCATTGGTACTACGTCACTGTTCAATATGAGCTAGAAGGCCGACAGGTCGAGTACGAGTTGATGATCAACGATGAACATCAGCTGGAAGCGGTATTGAACTCCAAAGACCCCACAATGGTGGTCATCGGTGCTCAAGTAGTAATCCCGGCCTACATGAACGGGCTAGGGATATCGAATATGGAACCACTTACCAGGGTATCTGTGGGGGAAGATGAGCTTGAGTGCGTCGTTTGCATTATTGAAGTAGAAAGCGGTGCCGTGTATCACGACTCGCATCGTCAAGATTTCGACCGCGCATTGGTTTCCAATTTGAAAGAAATTTTCCACTCAAGTCGCATTCGTTCAGCCTGAAGCTGACCACGGCAAAACGGAGCTTTCGTATGAGCGTTACCGAAATGACGTTTCACAGCAAACGACTATCAGATTTCGATTTACTTCGAATTCATAAGGCGCAAGCGCAAGGTTTTGATCTTCCAGTGACGGCTTATCTCAACCATGTGGCCATCGTTGGTAAAAGTGCAATGGGGGTCGTCTTCGGCCACGTACGCAAAGGCCCATTGGGCCGCTTCGATGATGGACACTACATGCGTACCTCTGACATCGTTGGCGCCCGGCGTGAAGGTCGATTTTGGGTTCTCAACACGCTCAACTCGCGATACGTCATCGCTACGTTTCAACGTGACATCGGCCGACAAACCCTGCGTAATTTTCTGATGGTTTCGAGCCAGGCAATCCAAGAGCCCCCTTCGATTCAGTGAGCTTCTCACTCGTGCCCTAGCAAACTGATTGAGCGCCCACGAGGCTTCATGACAATCAAATTTATCAGAAAGCGCGAAGTTATTTGAATTGCAGGGATTTTTTGAGAGCCACCACAGATTCGGGCCATCTTGGTTGAGATGGGCTTTGATCTCAACGAATTCGTAACCAACTTCAATTACTCTCAAAATGAAAATTGGGAAATCGCGGAGTTAATGCACGAAATCTCCGGATGCTTCTTGCTCAGGGCATTCTTTCAACGATACCTCGTAGGAGTATTCACTTAGGTGCATTCGGCGAATATCAAGGAAGAGACCGATGATTAAACCGGCAGCCTCTTTCCCGTCAGTCGAACAAGGAACGTACTGGAAAGATCAGGCTGTATCAGGTACAGGCTCGATCCGAATAACTTTGATTATAGCTTGAGGGCAGAGCAAGCTATCACCATCCTCCGCATAATTCTTATTGGCTTCGAAGGCTGCTTCGATGTCGCGCAAGTTGCTGCAGTCCTGAAAATCAGACGTGTCAGTCGTCACGTATTCGTGGCACACGCAACTCAATGCAGAGCGATTGGCCCATAAGTCGTCGGGTATAGTCGTGTCGATGCGAATGAAGCTGATAAGAAATTTCATGCGACGCCCTTAAAGATCTATTCCTGAATATAGAAAAAGTGGGCATCGTGCACAGGATCAATAATATAGATTTTTGGCTGTTGGTCAATATTTAGTTGTATCGTGCGTACTGTTTTTCACAACGCAGAACAAACGCAACAATATTTTTGATTGGAGCTAAAGTATTCTCGGTTTTGAGCCGTTTAACAAATAAACAAACAAATAAACGCGCTGAGAGGCTAAAGATATATGGCTACCGTCACCACGCATGAATCAACACAACCATATGATTATCTCCGAGGCCGAATAGCCTGTGAGATTTCTAGTCTTATAGGCGCCTTCACGGACGGAGACCAAGTCGTGCTCAAAATTGATGAGTACGTCTACCACTTGAGCCCAACTCAAGCCGATTTGCTGGCTCAAGGATTTCTAATGGCAGCTCTCCGCACTGGTCTTGGACGTTTCGATATGCCATGGCGTAACGGACACATTCACCACGTGAGTGAGATACCCAAAAAGACTTCGCGTAAGGGGATGGGGATCTATGACGACACACTTTACATCCCGGAAGCAGACTATAAATTTTTCGCAACGGGTTGGCTTTACGAAGGAACTGGGGAGGATTTGGATTATCCCGCAAACGTGGTATTTCTTAAAACTGGCCGGGATGGTGTTGTCGGATTCAAAAAGGGAAAAGATGAATTTCTTTTGAGCCCAAAGCACGTTGCTCAGCTCTGTTTTGAGCTTGCGGATTCTGCTAATTCACTCGGCACGCGTGTCTGGAGTATTTGGAATAGGAGCATCGAGTGGAGTACCGGGCACGCAACATCAGACAAAGCCTCTTTTGATCTGGCGAGTAGTGCACTATTTGATTACCTGAAATCATACAAACCTATCATTTAAAAGTTTGATCGGCAAAAGTATCGATTTGAATGCTGGAGAAACCTTGACTGAGAGTCAGCAAGGCTCTCCTCACGATACTAAGCGTGTCATGAGCGCATATTCGTAGGTAATGAGAGATAAACAGACAGGCTTAATGAGTGTGATTGGGTGTGTAAATGGATATGAAAGCGCTTGCGCTCGATTTAGATCAACTTTCCCCGGGCTTGGGTGAGCGCGCCTTAGTTCACAATCTCGCTGCTCTGGCCCTACTTAGTCCCGCTCACTGTCGTTTCTAGGGAGTTTCAAAACTCGCTTAGGTATCAGAAAGTCCTTACTTGATCGCTGAACACGCCGTGGGCTTCTACTTCTCCGTTGTAGGTATTTACGGCTTCGCTGTTCTCTGCCAGCCATTGTTCGGCCTGTTGCTTCTTTAGGGCCTCGGCCAAAGCCTGTTCCAAGAGGATTTTTTCTTGAGTGCGCATGGTGTCGTCTCCCGTTCGGCCGCGATCATAAGAGCAACCCTTAAACAAACTCCCCATTTTCCTAGTCCTGGCACTGGTGTGCTCATCTAAAATCTTAGCGCTGACTTTACATTCAAACAAGACAACGCATCCTGAAAAACCTAGTCGCTTACGCAGCTTACCGACGAGCTCACGTGTGCGCTCGCCCCGTTATGCAGCTCATCAAATCACAGCGCAGGCGATTGATTGTTCTGTTTCCAAGCCCTCGGGGTCACACCTTCGGTTCGCACGAATGTTCGACAGAAGTGAGACTGGTCAGAGAAGCCACACTCCAGTGCAATGTCCGCAAGCAACAATCTCGACGTCTTAAGCAGCTGCTTGCCCCGTAAAATCCGCTGCTCTCGCATCCATTCTTTGGGTGAGACGAGAGTGCTGTTTTTAAACTGACGGGTGAAATGGCTGCGCGATAGCGCACACGCTTGTGCGATAGCTGCCACGGAGATGTCTGCATCCAAGTTATCGAGCATCAACTGCTTGGCGCGCTGGATCTGCCATGGCTTCAAGCGTCCGGTTTGTTTAGCCAAATCCTTAAGTGAGGACGCGCATGTTTCGTTTTTCATCCTGATTCCTTTTTCCCAGTAGCCGGTTGATAAGCTCAATCCAGCGGTCAGTCGATGGAAAAAATTTAAAGGAATGCGTGTCGTGATGGGGGCGCAATTTTGCGCTGCGGGAGGCGCAAAAATGCGCATTTTCAATAGCGTTTCCGGTGCTAGCCTTTGCCTCCCGACAACTCGAATCGACATCATTCGATTCGTCATCTGCAAGGAGAAAGCAATGGCTGCCTCACAACCGCACGGCAAAAACACCGCTTACTGGGGAGTTTCATGGGAGGAGGGCTACGGCTATCCTCAGGCCAGAAAAGTCGGAAACGAGATCTATATCTCGGGTCAGTTCAACCACGATGAGGAGGGTAACCTGGTTGCTCCCGCACCTTTGAACAGCGAGGGCAAACCCAGCGATTTCTCGTCGATAGGAGAGCAGATGCGCGCCTCCTACGACAACATCGCCAAGTTGCTCGCGCTGTACGGAGCAACCCTTGATGATGTTGTAGAAGAAACGCTCTACGTATTGGATATGGACGCGGCATTCGCCGTCGTAGGTGATGTGCGCAAAGCCGCATATCGCACGGAGCGCCCCCAGTGCGCGAGCAATATCATCGGTGTATCCAGGTTGGCTCAACGTTCACAGCTGATTGAAATTGTCTGCAAGGCTGTCATCGGATCTAGCGCCGACTAAGAGACGCTCCCGGTTTCGCCCTGCGCAACCGGGAGATCCTGCTGCCCTTCGATCAAAGGCTTTTGATGCGCTACGGCTGCTGCACAAAAAGTCATGAATGCTTTTACTCTCCATGACTTTCGAATGTCCTGATGCGTAAGCAGCCAGAGCTCATCCTGTAGTTCGCGCACAACTGGCCCGACGCGTGTTAACCCAGGCGTAATGTCTCCCAGCATGCACGGGAGAAATCCGTAACCAAGTCCTGCCGAAATGGCGACGCTCGCGGCCGCGACTGAGTCGGTACGATAAGAAATACAGTCGGCGCCGACTCTGTCTTCGACGTAGCTTTTGGCCTTCAGTCCACATAATCCTGCGGAATAGGACACCCACTGTTGGCCATCTGCGAATGGGGAGTTAGTCGCTTGTTTTATGCTGCCATAAGGCGCCCATGCAATCGAAGCGAGCTTGCGCCCGACGAGACTTTCAGCAGGTTTTTTCGTTGCTCTCACCGCCACGTCAGATTCATCGCGAGCGAGACTTAACGTCTCGTTGCCAACCAGAACCTCGATTGCAATTCCTTCATTAAGCGCCTTGAAGTCGGCGATGATCGGCGTGAGAAAATACAGCAGCAGGGAGTCACTCGTAGTGATCCTAAGCTTTCCAAGTAGCCCTTGACCCACCCGAGAAACTCTACGCGTGACGCTCACGATATCAAGCTCGACGCGTTCGGCGAGGGCCCTTAACTCAATCCCCTCGGGCGTCAGCATGTACCCCGAGCGACGGTGGTCAAATAGGGCGACCCCAAGCGTCTTTTCCACTTGAGCCACACGACGCGATACGGTGGATACGTTGATACCCAACCTTTTCGCTGTCGCGGCTCTATTACCGCATTCGCTTAGCGTCTTGATGATTCGCAAATCGTCCCAAGAAAGCTGACTAACAGCATCGCTTAAATTCTGGGTGACGCCGGTAGGTACGGGCGGAGTGGTTGAAGCTTTTTTTGATGATGGTTTCACGCCAAGCATCCCAAACTTAGGTTGCTCATCATACGAAATGGCTGAAGACGAACCAAGAAATCACGTGCACAGGCGGAACTTGCCCAAGCAACCAGTGAGGATGCCTCGGTTAAAAATGTTGATGTCAGCTGATGGGCTAGTCCTTGGGTTTTACCATAGTCCCCCTGACGCCTTCGCGTGTAGCTTTCATTGATTGCTAACACTTAGAGACGCGAGAGGCGCTGCGCGAAGGAACGATGTTCGGCCACAGGCGATTGGTGTCTGACTTAACCTACGAGGGCAGCTTGGGGCCAAGGGCGTTATTCAGCAGTTTTCAGAGGCTGGCTGCTCCTACAAAACGCTGCAGCGACTGTTGGCGCTGCAGATTATGCGTGGATTCCCTGGATCGCGGTAACCGTAGTGATTTCAGGCGGGGGGATCCAGCAGGGAAATCAGACGCGGCTCGATGCTGTGGGGTTGTATCTCAAGAATTGCCAGCGTGACCGGCAATTTGAAACGCCGAGGGCCGGCGCTACCAGGGTTCACGTAAAGACGATCGCCACGCCATTCTATGCGCGGTTTGTGGGAATGGCCGGTGATGATGAGCTTTATGTCTGGATCTAGATCGGCGGGGACGTCGGCGATGTCGTGGATAAGGAGGGCGTGCCAGCCGTTGAGAGTGCAGGTCAGAAAGTCGGGGAGATCTTTGGCCCATGGGCTGCTGAGATCATTGTTGCCGCGCACAGCGTGGACGGGAGCAATTTTGGACAATTGGGCGAGGATGTCCGGGTTGCCGATGTCGCCGGCGTGGATGATGAGGTCACAACCTTGGAGCGCGCCGATGGCTTCGGAGCGGAGGAGATTGTGAGTGTCGGATATTAGGGCGGTTTTCATGGGCCAATTCTCCGTGGACGTTTCGGGCGGGAGTGACTGTTTTCGACCCATAGCTGCCGGTCGCGTCCAACTGCAATCGACCAAAAACATCTGCTCATTTAGGGGGGTTGTGGGGCTGGATAAAATTCAGATTCCTTGAAAGTCGATGTCTCAGCCCCTGTAGAGTAACGCTTCAACTACAACGCCAAACGCTGATGAGTGTTCGCGACGATTGGGGTAGTAGAGATGGTAACCGGCAAAGGGTTGGCACCAATCTTCCAACACCCGCACAAGGCTACCGTCCGCAAGTTCCTTCGCCACCATGTCCTCTGGCAGGAAAGCCAAGCCACATCCCGCCACGGCCGCACGCAGAATTGGCACGCTGCTGTTGAATGTCCATTGGCCCTCGACGCGGGCCTTGAGCTCGTGGCCATCCTTTTCGAAATCCCATTGCATCAGGCTGCCGTGAGTCGGTAGGCGCAGGTTAATGCAGTTGTGCGCCGCCAGATCTCCCGGTTCCATCGGGTAAGGCCGATGCTGGAAATACTGCGGCGAGCCGACAACGGCGATGCGCAACGATGGCCCAATCGGTACGGCAATCATGTCCTTGGCTACCTGTTCGCCCAGGCGCACCCCCGCGTCATACCGCTGCGCGACGATGTCGGAAAGGGCGTAATCGACGGTGATTTCGACCCTGATGTCCGGGTAGTCGGGCAGCACCTTCAGCAGCTTCGGCCAGAGAATATTGTTCGCCGCATGCTCGGACGCCTGAATCCGCACATTGCCGGCGGGGGTGTCGCGAAACTCGCTGATGGCGGCCAGTTCCAGTTCGATCTCATCGAACCTCGGTGCCATCGATTGATACAACCGCTGACCCGCCTCGGTCGGCGAGACGCTGCGTGTGGTGCGCGTCAGCAGGCGCACACCCAAGCGGCTTTCCAGTGCGCGCATGGTGTGGCTCAGCGCCGACTGCGAGACGCCGAGTTGTGCGGCAGCACGGGTAAAGCTGCCTTCGCGGGTGATGACCACGAAGGCTTGCAGGTCGTTGAGATTGGCGCGGGACATTGATGAGAACCTCTCATGAGGGGGCGCGGAATCAATCCATGAAAGCAGGTTGCGCACAGATGCGCGACCCCCAGAGAGTTGATTACAAGGTACGGGCGTAGAACGTGGTCAGTTTGCCAATCGCGGCATCGACATAACGCGGCACCCAGTAGGTTTCAATGTGGGTGGCGCCATCGAGGATGAACACTTCCTTGTCGGTGGTGCCGGTGGCTTTGGGGAACGCATCCTGGGTCATGTACAGGCTGTCGGCCTTGCTGCCGGCGATCATCAGCAACGGTTGATTGATCAATTCGATATGGTCGGTGGCGTCGAAACGCATCAGGTCAATAAGGCTGCTGGTGGTGTATTTGAAGGTCGAGTTCGGGTGCGCGTGGGATTTCCAGTAGTACTCATAGCCTTGGCGATACAGTTCGAAAGGCAGTTTGGCAATCTGCTCGTCGGTGAGGTTGGCATCCCCCGAATACAGCACCGCGCCCCCCGCTGCTTCTTGCGCGCGGGCAGCTGATGCCTGCTGCAAACGTTGCTGGATGCTGTCCATTTGCGAGTCGTTGTAGCCGTTGCGGCGTACTCGACCCGAGTTGAACATGCTCACCGTCGCCAGGGATTTGAAGCGTTTGTCGGTTTGCGCCGCCGCCAACGAATAACCACCGCCGCCACAAATGCCGAGCAGGCCCAGACGATTGTCATCCACGCCAGCGAACTGGCTGATGAAATCGGCCATGCCGTGAATGTCTTCGATGCGATACGCCGGTTTATCGATGCTGCGCGGCTGGCCACCGCTGGCGCCCTGATAGGCCGCATCGGCCGTGATGGTGATGTAGCCCTGTTCGGCGAGCCGCTGGGCATAGAGACCGGCGACTTGCTCTTTTACGCCGCCATTGGGATGCGCAACCACCACGGTCGGGTAGTTCTTCTTCGCGTCGTAGTTGGCAGGAGTGTAGACATTGGCGGCGATGTCCAGCCCGTTGAGCTTATAGCTGACCGGGTGGATGTTGACCTTGTCCGGCTCGTTCTTGCTGATCGCGCCGTCATAGGCGAGTGTGAACGGGTTCTTCTTGTAGTCAGCGGCTAACGCTTCGCCCGCCGAGAGACCGACCAATGCCGTCATGAGCGTGGCTTTGAGAGTGTTTTTCACGTGAAGCTCCTGAGCAAAAAAAGGGCGGCAGTTGCAAAAGTATTTGGGTCAGTCCAGCTGTTTTTCTTTGAGGAACTGCGCGACCAGGTCAGCGATCTGCACGTTGTTCAGATCCGACATGGGGAAATGGGTATTGCCGTGAATGCCGATCTCCGGCAGGTGTATCAGTCGCACATCACCTCCATGGCGATTGACCGCGTCCCGCCAGAGCCGGGCCATTCTCAGGCGTGCGCGCCAACTGTCCTGAGCGGGCAGATCGACTGCCTGTTCCGGGATGTTGTCGCCGTACAGGATCAGAATCGGAATGCGCGTCAGTGCCATGAACTGCTCCATCGGCACCGCTGCGCCTTGCACGGTGTCGAACGCGCTGGGGATCGGCGCCGGCACTTCACCGTCAGCAAACACGAAACTGCTGCCCGGTTCGAACGCCACGATGGATTTGACCTTGTCGTTTTTGATCGCCGTCAACCAGCCCGGCCCGCCACCCTGAGAATGTGTAAACAGGATGCCGGGGCCGATTTTATCGAACAGCGCCGATACACCATCGGAGACCACGCCCATGTCAAACGGCCCGGTGTTCGGCGTCATTGCCCTGAAAAACTGCTCGCGGGTCTGGGCGTCCTGTGCCACTTGCACGCCGTTGAAGTAGCGGGGCCAAAGGCCGATGCGGAACTGGTTGAACCACAGTTGTTCGTCCGGCACAGGCTTGATGGTGGTCTCGACCATGCTGCGCCCGGCATCACCACGCCGGGGCTGATCGATCAGATAGACGCCGTAGTGGCGGCGCAGAAAGATGTTCTGAAAACCCTCGCGACCATCGGCGGTGGTTTCCCAGGTCTTGGAAAACTGACCCGCGCCGTGCCACATGACGATGGGCAGCTTTCGCGCGTCCACCGGGATTTGATAGAAGGCGTAGGCGTGGTCACCGTGGTACGTCTGGCCGTTGGGCGTCATCGGTTGGCGCGGGTTGAAGGTGCCCGGTGCCGTGGTCATCGTTCCGCCGGCGGCGAAGCTGCCTTGTTTCTGGATCAGCAGCGGGCCTTCGGAATGGTTCGCGCAGGCCGCCAACAGGCTCAACAGCGTGACGCTCAGCAAATGTTTTGCAGATCTCATGTCATTTCCTCGAAGCCGCGAGGGTTTCGGCCAGCGCTGCGTTGGCCCGCTCGGCAGTCAGTGCATCGCCATGCTTTTTCAGCACCTCGGTGACTTGGTGCAACTGTGCCGCGCTGAGACCGACGCGAAGGCTCGCCGCCATGTGCGAGCGCAACTGAGACTCGACCCCCGGCGTCGCTGCCAGCGCACCGACAGTCGCCAGTTCGCGACTTTGCCAGTCGAGGTTGTCGCGCTCGAAGATGTCGCCGAACAGGTGCGTTTGCAGGAACTGGTTGATCACTGGGGCGAACTCGAACACCGGGCCTTTGACCGGGGCGCCGGAGATTTTCGTTTGATTCGCCGTACCCGCTGCCAATAGCTCATCCCCGACCGGAATCTCCCGGCTCGGCTCACGCCCCAGCGCATCGTCAAGGCCGCGCTGTTTGCGCGCCTGCACCACCGTCATCAGCTCGTTCAAGGCGTTGAGGCTGCGCGGGAAGCCAACATAGGCATAGAGCTGCACCAGAATTTCTCGGGTTTCGCTAATGGTCAGGCCGGCATCAAGCCCTTGGTTGAGCGCCGTATTGAGGTTGGGCATGTCGCTGGTCGCCATGAACGCCGCGATCAGTGGAATGGCTTGTTGCTGGCTCGACAAGCTGGCTGCGCTGGCGGGTGTGCTGGTCATGGTGGACGAAGCCTCGGCTGCTTGAGTGGGGACGCTGAACATCGCCCCGACGCCAAGGCAGAGCGCCATGAGTGTGGGGAGTGCAGTGCTGTTGCGGGTGTCAGTGATCATCGTGAAGGGCTCCATCCATTGCGGGGCGCTGCGGTGTCGCTGAATCGTACGGAGGTTGGTTATGGCGATTAACCCTGATATTGCGCATGGGTTCCTGAGCAGAACTCATGAATCGACGGAGCAGTCATCGCAGAAATCCCGACGCAACCCTGCAGATTCGAGGCCTTGACGTCGAATAGCCGATTGTTCCCAACGTGCCGGGAGCGCAACTTCGACACATTCCGTAACTTCATTTACCGTCGTATTGCGCATCCGAGACCTGCTCCGCCCAAGTGACGGTCTTGCCGTCCTCGGCTTCAGCGATGGCGATGTGGGTCATGCCGTTGCTGGCCGTGGCGCCGTGCCAGTGACGGGTGTTCGGTGGAATCCAGACACTGTCGCCCGGACGGATCTCCTGACGCGCGCCACCCTCTTGCTGCACATAGCCGACGCCGGAGGTGACGATCAGCGTTTGCCCCAGCGGATGGGTGTGCCACGCCGTGCGTGCGCCCGGCTCGAAGGTCACCGTGCCGCCGCCGATGCGCGCCGGCGGTTCACCTTTGAACAGACCATCAACGCGCACCATGCCGGTAAAGTTTTGCGCCGCGCCCTTGATTGAGGGCTGAGTGCCGTTTGGCGTAATGCGGATTTCGCTGGCGGCCTGGGACTCTGCCGCCATCAGTGACAAAGCAACGAGTGGCGCAATCAATCGGTTCATCGGATTGGTTCTCCGGTCAGACAGGGAAAGCGACGCCGCACATGGCGCCGCGTTGGGCAGACTCAGAGTCCGGTCATTTTCAGTGCCGACTCCGGCAGGCGTTCGCCGTGCACCTGAATCTGCGCGATCTGCTCGTTGATCACGCGCAGATCATCGCCGGTCAATTGCAGTTCGACCGCGCCCAGATTCTCTTGCAGTCGATGGGGTTTGGTCGTGCCCGGTATCGGCACAATCCACGGTTTTTGTGCGAGCAACCAGGCCAGTGCCACTTGCGCCGGCGTGGCGTGTTTGCGTTGCGCGACGGCTTTCACCACATCGACCAACGCCAGGTTGGCCCTGCGCGCCTCAGGGGAAAAGCGCGGGACTAAATTGCGGAAATCGCTCGCGTCGAACTGCGTGTGCTCGTCGATCTGACCGGTGAGGAAACCGGCGCCCAGCGGGCTGAACGGTACGAAGCCGATCCCCAGTTCTTCCAGCACGGCTAGCAGTTCCAGCTCCGGGCCGCGCCAGAACAGCGAATATTCGCTTTGCACCGCCGTGACCGGTTGCACCGCGTGTGCCCGGCGAATGGTTTCCACACCCGCTTCAGAAAGGCCGAAATGCTTGACCTTGCCCTCGGCGATCAGATCCTTGACGGTGCCGGCCACGTCTTCGATGGGCACCTGGGGATCAACGCGGTGCTGATAAAACAGGTCGATGCAATCGGTACGCAGACGCTTCAACGACGCTTCGGCCACGGCGCGTATATGCTCCGGGCGGCTGTTGGTGCCGCCGCCACGTGCGCCGGTGATCAGGTCGATATCGAAGCCGAACTTGGTGGCGATGACGACCTGCTCGCGGATCGGCTGCAAGGCTCCGCCCAGCAGCTCTTCATTGGCGAACGGCCCATACGCTTCAGCGGTGTCGAACAAGGTGACGCCTTGCTCGTGCGCCGAACGAATCAACTTGATCATGCTGGCTTGGTCGGCTGCCGGCCCGTAAGCCGACGTCATGCTCATGCAGCCAAGACCCAAGGCGGACACTTCCAGGCCATTGCCCAACGTGCGGATTTTCATGATGTCACTCCGTACAGAATTCGATTAATGCGTGAGAGGCTGATCGTTCAGCCAGCCGTTCACGCGTTCCATGGTCTTGCGTTCCTGCTCGCCCTCCATCACAAAACCTTCCAGCACTTTGGCCTTCGGCGCGTGCTTGACCAGCACACTGCGGCTGTTGCCCAGGCCATATCCACCATGGGTGTTGAAGGGGATGAGGGTCTTGCCGGTCAGGTCGTGGGCGCTGAGAAATGCGCGCACGATCGGCGGGGCGGTTTCCCCCCAGATCGGAAAACCGAGATAGATCGTGTCGTAGTCGCTGAGGGCATGAACCTTGTTCTGCAGCTCGGGCTCGAAGCCGCTGTCACGCTCTTGGCGCGCCTGCTCCACGGTTTGCAGATAGTCCTCGGGGTAAGCGTGGGCCGGGCGAATCTCGAACAGATCGGCACCCACTCCACGCTGGATCAGCCCGGCAACCACGCGGGTATTGCCCGAGCGCGAGAAATACGCGACCAGAATGCGCGAGCCAGAACGCGGTGTTTCACCGGTACTCTGCGTGTCGGCGAGCGACAGCAGTGGCGCGCTAGCCAACGCGGCGATCACCGTGCGCCGCAGCGGATCGTGATCGTTGCTCATCGGCCGACGCGCGCCCTGAGGGATTCGGGGTAGCGCTCGCCTTCGATGTGGATTTGCGCCAGCGCGGTATTGATTGCCTTGAGCTCGGCCGCGTCGAGGATGATGTCCGCGCCGCCGAGGTTTTCTTCCAGGCGATGCAGTTTGGTCGTGCCCGGAATCGGCACAATCCACGGTGCCTGCGCGAGCAGCCAAGCCAGCGCGATCTGGGCCGGTGTCGCTTGTTTCTGCGCAGCAATCTGACGGATCAACACCACCAGACCCTGATTGGCCTGCAGCGCCGACTGGCTGAAACGCGGGACGATGCTGCGGAAATCGTCGCTGCCGTAAGTCGCCTCGGCCGACACCGTGCCGGTGAGAAACCCTTTGCCCAGCGGACTGAACGGCACGAAGCCAATACCTAGCTCCCAAAGGGTCGGCAGGATTTCCTGTTCAGGCTCGCGCCACCACAGCGAGTATTCGCTTTGCAGCGCCGTGACCGGCTGTACCGCATGGGCACGACGAATGGTTTGCGCGCCTGCCTCCGACAGGCCGAAGTGCTTGACCTTGCCCTCGCCAATCAAGTCCTTCACTACGCCGGCGACGTCTTCGATCGGCACGTCCGGATCAACGCGGTGTTGATAGAGCAAATCGATGTAATCGGTCTTCAGTCGACGCAACGAACCCTCGACGGCCACCCGAATGTGCTCGGGGCGGCTGTTGAGAATCTGCTGTTTATTGTCGTCGCCGAAGGTGAAGCCAAACTTGGTGGCGATGACGACTTTGTCGCGAACCGGCGCCAGCGCTTCACCGACGACTTGCTCGTTCAGATAAGGGCCGTAGACTTCGGCGGTGTCGAAGAACGTCACGCCTCGGTCAACGGCTGAGCGGATCAGTGCGATGGCTTGTTGGGTATCCGTGGCCGGGCCGTAGCCATGGCTCAGGCCCATGCAGCCAAAGCCGAGGGCGGATACTTCGAGTGAACTGTTGCCGAGTGTGCGTTTGTGCATGTTGATCTCCCGTTGGGCGTGAGGAGAACAGTAAGCGTGCTAACGACTGAGGACTAGACGGATGAATCGGCAAAGCTTGATGAGGTTTGCTCATCAGTCATGGGAGAGGGGAGGTGGCGACTGTCGAATGAAGGCCCGCCTCATGGCAGGTCATTACCGCTCGCTCACAAAAAATCTGACACTCTTTCCATCGTGAGTGTCGGATATTAGGGCGGTTCTCATGGGCCAATTCTCCGTGGACGTTTCAGGTAGGAGTGACTGTTTTCGACCCATAGCAGCTCATCAGCGCTTCGAAGCGCTGTATCACTTCCACACACGCACCGGCATGAATGATAGACGTCTCTGGATAGTGAAACGGTTAAGTGGCGTTGACAGCGTCCTGCGTTAATCTACTGCCTTGACGCCCCAGGAATGTCTTGCTGTGTTAAATGAAATTTTGTCGAGGTGGATGCCGTCTCAGGAGATACTCTCAGGGAGAGCCAAGACGCCGATAGCAAGCGCGTTTAAGCACAGGTATTGAGGATGAAGCATGTTGAATGTTGACGAGTTCCCCAAGGAGACTTGGGAACCCAGTGAGTACGAGAGTCTGGTCGCCATGGGGCCCCATTCGCTCGATGTCATTCCAGGGGCAATTTACCTCTGTGACCGCGACGGGTGGCTGGTCAGATTTAATAGCGAAGCGGTCAATCTGTGGGGAAGAACGCCTGCTTTGGGTGTCGACGGCGACCGCTATTGCGGCTCATACCGACTTTATACGACTAACAACACGCCATTAGCGGTTGACGAATGTCCGATGGCCTCCACGCTCAACGCAGGCCTGTGTGCGCGTAACCAGGAAGTCTTGATTGAGCGACCGGATGGTTCGCGTTTCGTAGCACTCATGAATATCCGCACCCTTAGAGACCGGCGTGGGGAAATCCAAGGCGCGATCAATTGCTTTCAGGACGTCTCGGCGCACCACGCAGCAGCCGAAGAACTGCGACGCCAAAGCTCCGATCTTGAAGACTTTTTCGAAAACAGCGCCGTCGGCCTTCATATTGTCAGCGGCGAGGGCATTATCTTGCGGGCCAATAAAGCGGAGTTGTCGCTGCTGGGGTATTCCGCAAACGAGTACATTGGCCGTCACATCACCGAATTTCACGTTGACGAGCCGGTGATAGGAGACATCCTCAATAAACTCGGAAGCGGTGATTGCCTGAAAAGTTATCCGGCGCGTCTGAGGGCTAAGGACGGCACCATCAAACATGTCGCGATTACCTCTAACGGGCGATTTGAAGACGGTAAATTCTTCAACACACGTTGCTTCACTGTTGATGTGACGCGCGTGCATGAAGCTGAAGTTGAGCGCCAGGAGAGCGATGATCGGCTCGCCGCTACCTACGAGGCCGCGACCATCGGAATTGCCGAGGCGGGAGAGGATGGCCGCCTACTCCGGGTGAACGATGCCCTTTGTACCATGCTAGGTCGCTCTCGCGAGCAGTTGCTGGCGATGACCTTTTTTGATTATACCCATCCGGATAGCGTTGAGCAGGACACAGAGTTGTACGCACGGCAGGTGGCAGGTGATCTGGACAACTATGTGTTGCGCAAAAGGGCCATGAAGCTCGATGGCCAGCCGCTTTATCTCGATATTCATAGCTCGTCGGTAAGGACTCCTGACGGCACGTTCCGCTATGGTGTGCGCGTCATCCAGGATGTGACGCTGGCCCGAGAGATGGAGAACCGGTTGCGAGAAAGCGAGCGCCACATGCGCAATCTACTAGAAGCGCTGCCGGCGGCCACCTACACCACTGACGCTGAGGGGCGCATCACATTCTATAACCGTGCGGCAGTCGAGTTGTCGGGGCGAACGCCGCAATTGGGCGACCTGTGGTGCGTAACCTGGAAATTGTTTAACACCGATGGCACCTATCTTCCTCACGACCAGTGCCCGATGGCCGTGGCCCTCAAGGAAAATCGGCCCATTCGGGGCGTCGAGGCCATTGCGGAGCGTCCGGATGGCACCCGCGTGCCATTTGCGCCTTATCCGACCCCCCTGCATGATGCGGATGGAAACCTGATCGGTGCCATCAACATGCTGGTGGACATCACCGAGCGAAAGCAGGCAGAAGACCGACAAAAAAACCTCATTGACGAACTGAATCATCGAGTCAAAAACACGCTGGCAACGGTTCAGTCCTTGGCGGCCCAGACAGCGCGCAATGCACAGGATGCCAAGGATGGGTACACCCGGTTCGAAGCCCGGCTGCTTGCATTGTCTCGTGCCCACGACCTGCTGACGAAGCGGCATTGGGGCCTTACTCCGCTGGATCAGCTGGCCCATGAAGTGTTAATGCCGGTATTTGGCCATGAGCCAGGCCGCATCGAGATCACCGGTGATGAGATCAACGTTGACACCCGCGTCGCACTGAATCTCACCATGACGCTCAATGAGCTGGCAATCAACGCCCTCAAATACGGGGCGATGTCCAGCGAGAGGGGGACACTGTCCGTTAGGTGGAGTCTTCAACCCCAACCGAGGGGCGCGCTACTCACCGTGAACTGGCGCGAACAGCGCGGCCCCTTAGTGTCCACGCCAGAGCGCGAAGGATTGGGTTCGCGGTTGATGAAACGCTGCATCGAGCGCGATTTAGGTGGCTCCTTTGAGCTCGACTTCGCGAGTGAGGGCGTTCACTGTCGCTTCTCGTTTATGGTCGTCGGGAACAAAACGTGACCTCGTTTATAGGAATCAGGGTGCTCCTGGTTGAAGACGAGGGCGCCATTGCCATGCTAATCGAGGAAATGCTCGAAGACTTGGGGTGCACGGTGGTTGCCTCCGAGGCCCAATTAGCGAACGCCATGCAAGTAGCAAATGTGGTGGATGTAGACTTGGCGATTCTGGACGTGAACTTGGCTGGAGAGCGCGTCTTTCCGGTAGCCCAGATTCTGCGCGCACGCAACATCCCGTTTTTATTCAGTACCGGCTACGGCGCCAGCGGCCTGCTGGGAGAGTTTGCCGACTGTCCAGTCCTGCATAAGCCGTTTTCGGAAACCGATCTTCGGTTGAGAATTGCAGTAACGCTGAGACGTTAGATTAATAAAGCTTTTTTGGAAAACGCCTTGGTTTTGATGGTGTACTCGCAGCTGCCCGACTCGTAATGGCTGCTTGCTGATAGGCATGAACGGCAGCTATTGTGCAGCCGTTCAAGGCTGATCGTTTCTGCGGCGGTAGATGCCCATCTCGTGGTCGCTACCTGGCGCTCACCGTCCACAACTGATCCAGCTTCGTCGTATAACTCTGGCTCATAAGCTCCCGACGCATCGCCCATCCAGGCGTTGCAGGCACGCTGGCTAAACGCAGCACTCCCTTTCCCCAGCGGCCATTAATCTCATCCAGCACCCCCATCACCTTGTCTGCCATCGCCGGCTGGGATTGCGCGAACAGGTCATCAGTGAATTCGCCAGGCTGTCGCAGATCCATCAGCAGCACTTCCGCCTTGCTGTACTTGTAGCCGGGACGGAAGAGACGGTTGACGGCTTCGGTCGCAGCCTTCGTCATCAGCCGCACGTCGTTGGTCGGGTACGGCAATTCCACCAAGGCGCCATTCGCATATTTCGCTTCCTCGGGATTGAACATGCCGGTGCGAACGCTGACGCGGATTTTCTTGCATAGCGAGTTTTGCGCTCGGAGTTTCTCCGCTGCGCGCTGGGTGTAGGTAGCGACCGCTTCCTTGATCGGCTCAATCTGCGTGAGCCGCGTGCCGAACATCCTGCTGCAGCAAATTTCCTGCTTCGGTGGGTCAGCTTCCCCCAATTCCAAACATGGGGTGCCGGCTAGCTCGCGAGCAGTCTTCTCGATCACCACGCTGAATTTCTGACGAAGCATCCACGGATCGGTTTTTGCCAAGTCCATTGCAGTCTTGATGCCCATTGTTTCCAGATGAGCCTTCATGCGCTTGCCAATGCCCCAGACTTCGCCGACGTCGGTGTTGCGCAGCGTCCAGTCGCGTTTGAACGGATCGCACAAATCCACTACGCCGCCGGTGATATCGAGCAGCCGTTTGGCTGTGTGGTTGGCGAGCTTCGCCAGTGTCTTCGTGCGCGCGATCCCCACCCCGACTGGAATGCCTGTGCGCTTGAGAAGGGTGGAGCGCATGTGCCTGCCAAACGCGGACAGATCTCCAGGCATGCCAGTCAAATCAGCAAATGCTTCATCAATGCTGTAGACCTCAAGCGCTGGCACCATCGATTCGATGATAGTCATGACGCGCTCGCTCATGTCGCCGTACAGAGCGTAGTTACTGCTGAAGGCCACGATTCCATGCCGGCGTAGATGGCCTTTGATCTGGAAGTACGGCTGCCCCATTTTTACGAACGGCTTGGCGTCGTAGCTACGCGCGATCACACAGCCGTCGTTGTTGGACAGCACCACGATAGGTGTCTTGGCGAGGTCGGGTCTAAAGACGCGCTCGCAGCTCGCGTAAAACGAGTTGCAGTCGATCAGGGCGAAGACAGGCTCACGTATTGTCATGATCGCGCACGCTGTATTTCACAACGCCCCAGATCACAAGCTCATCGCCTTCCATGACATGTCTAGCCGGATATTTTGGGTTCTCTGACACAAGCAACACGGCGTTCTCGCGCAGAAGCAGGCGCTTGCAGAAGGGCTCCGAATTCAACGCGGCGATAACGATATCGCCACTGACCGCTTCGATGCTCCGATCGACGATCACCATATCCCCGGAATAGATGCCCGCGCCCTGCATGCTATCCCCATCAATCCTCACCAGATACACGTGCGGCGCCCTGATATCGAACAGCTCATCCAGGGAAATGTGCTTTTCGATGTGGTCAGCCGCAGGGGAAGGGAAGCCCGCCGGTACCTTGGATGAATAAAGGGGCAGCTGCTGACCGCCAGTAGCGAGTGGGCCGAGGAGGGTGATGCTCATGATGCAAGCCTTAGGAGGTTAACTGTACATGCATACAGTTAACGATTTGGTTCGCTTGCGGTCAATCTCATAGGCACGACATTTCGACGGGTGACAGCATGTGCGGACGCTACTCGATCTACGAATCGATGGATCACTACCTCAAGGTGCTTGCGCCAAAGCAGCTAGTTATCAATGGCTATGACCTTTGGCCCATTGAGCGATACAACGTCGCGCCGTCGACGCGGGTCGAAATCATCCGGCCGGTGGAAGAGGGCCTGAGCATTGATAAGGTCAAATGGGGATGGGCTCCGTTCTGGGCGAAGGGTAAGCGTCCCGACCCGATAAACGCCAGAGTCGAGACCGTCATCACCGGCAAGTTCTTCAATCAGCTCTGGCCAAACGGACGCGTACTCGCGCCGGCGAACGGCTGGTTCGAATGGGTAAAGGACGAAGAAGATCCGAAGAAAAAGCAGCCGTATTTTATTACTCTAAAAGAGCAAATTCCGATGTTCTTCGCAGGTTTGGCGGAGGTGCACGAAGGCCTAGAACCGGATGACCGCGACGGCTTTGTCATCATCACTGCTGCGAGTGATGAAGGCATGGTCGATATCCACGATCGCAAGCCCTTAGTCTTATCGCCGGAGCATGCGCGTGAATGGATTGACCCGGATACCTCACCTGAGCGAGCTCGTGAACTAGCGATGGAGCAATGCAGGCCCGCTACAGATTTTCATTGGTACAAGGTTGGCAAGGAGGTGGGGAACGTTCGTAATCAGGGCTCACATTTGATTCAGCCGCTTTCACTAGCGTCAGACGTCGACGACTGATTAGCCCGTGACATGATCGCAAGTTAGTTGTCCAATGAACGAACGTATCGCGAAAGTTCAAAGCTGTTAATGGTATTTATAGAGTGCAACGCCTATGTGCAGCGCTGGACTTGCAAAGAACAGGAGGCGCTCCCGTGCCTATGACTACCGACGCGGCGATCACACATTTCAGACAAAGTCTCGCTGGCTTGCGAAGGGCTTCAAGCCGAAGCGATTTTGACAAACGCCATGCTTATCTCCTCGGCTATTGCGAAGCGCTGTTGATTATCGGGGTGATCGACAGATATCAATGGCGAGCTTTTATGGAGGACATCGACAACCAGTGCCGAGCTAGGAGCGGGGCGGTTGCACCCACTACCTCGATGCCAGGATGGTCTGCAAAAGACTACCTGTAGCCTCGTACATGCTCCCTACGCGTGAACCAAAAGCAAAGCTGGTTCGCTTGCATCAACCTTCGTGTGTATATCGACTCATGACAAGGCTAAAGCGCGGGGTCTCAAGAGGGATTCTTGTGGAACCGATCCTATTCGTGACCTGCAATGCTTAGCTAGCTACACTGCGTGCTGCGCCTGAAATTCTTTTGGGCCATCCGGAGCGTCATGCATGTCCGTCCAACATCGCAACAACGTGAACGTGCTCGGTGATGGCCCGGCAACTCTCGTTTTTTCCCACGGGTTCGGCTGCGACCAAACCATGTGGTGTTACCTCGTCGACCATTTTACGAATCGATTTAGGGTCGTTCTTTATGATCTTGTCGGCGCGGGACAGTCTGATCTCACGGCTTATGATTCGGAAAAGTACGGTTCGTTAGACGGTTATGCGCAAGATCTGGCTGAAGTCATCAATGAGTTCGCCAGTGGCCCAGTCATAGTGGTCGGTCACTCCGTCAGTGCCATGATCGGCGTATTGGCCGATAGGGCCCACAGCGACCGCATCGCTGCTCACGTGATGATTGGCCCTTCACCTTGCTATGTCGACTCCGGGGATTACGTCGGCGGATTCAAGCTCGAGGACATCCACTCATTGCTCGATACCCTCGATAGCAATTATCTCGGCTGGTCTAGCACCATGGCCCCCGTCATCATGGGGGCTCCCGGTCAACCGGCTCTTGGTGAGAAGCTGACGAACAGCTTTTGCCGTACTGATCCGGAGATCGCGAAGCAATTTGCCCGAGTGACGTTCATGTCGGATAACCGGGATGACGTAGTCGGTTTAGAAACTCCGACGCTGATATTGCAATCCACGGATGACATCATCGCCCCAGTCGCCGTAGGTGAGTACCTGCATCAGATCCTGCCCAATAGCACCCTCTGTCTAGTTTCCAATGTTGGTCATTGTCCGCACATGAGTGTGCCCAGTGCGTGCTCTGAAGCGATGGACAGCTTCCTTTCGCCCTGGACGGAAGGCGGCGATGGCCGGTGAACCGTCCCTAATTCCCGATTCGCAGTCGCTTTTCGACAACGCGCCTTGCGGCTTGGTCGTTACTCGGGAAGACGGCAGCATCCTGAGCGCCAATAAAACTTTCTGTACCTGGATCGGTTGGGAGAAAACCGACCTGGAGCGCCGGCGCTTTCAAGATCTGCTTACGATGGGCGGACGAATTTTCCACCAAACACATTGGGCGCCACTGATACAGATGCAGGGCTCGGTGGCCGAGGTAAAGCTGGATGTGGTTCACCGCGATAAGACCTTAATTTCTATGCTACTCAATGGCGTTCGTCAGCAGCATGAGTCCGGTGTTGTTTATCAACTGGCGTTGTTCTGTACCACCGACCGGGATCACTACGAACGTGAGCTATTGAAAGCCAAGCAACTCGCTGAAAAGCTTCTCGCGAATAAAGTGGCCGCTGATGCAGCGTTGTCGCAGGCGCAGACGAAGCTAAACAAAGCTTATGAAAAAGCTCAGCGTCGCGCGTTATTCGCGGAGCAAATGGTTGCGATCGTCAGCCATGACCTGAAGAACCCATTGACGGCAATCAAAATGGCGGCAGAGATTCTCGGTCGGAAAATGCCTGACGGGAAGGAAAAGCTCATGCTGAACCACATCAGCAATTCCACGGATCGGGCGCATCGAATGATCACTGACCTTTTGGATTTTGCTTTAGCTAGAGTCGGACGAGGTATATCCGTCTCGCGTTCAGCCATTGACCTACATTCGGTAGTGGCTAAAAGCGTCGCAGAGCTACGAGTTGCCTTTCCAGATGTCGATCTTCGGCATCAAACGGTTGGGCGGGGAAATGTCGAACTCGACGCTGACCGTATACAACAGATCATCGGCAACCTAGTCGCCAACAGTGCGGCGTACGGCGACCAGAAAAAACCGATTACTGTCATCTCCAGCCTTGATATTAACCGTGCAAGCATTTCGGTTCACAACTTCGGCGCGGCGATTCCTGAGTCCGCTCGATCCAAGCTTTTCGAACCGATGACCCGTGGTTCAGACCAGGATAGTCAGAACCGTAGCGTGGGGCTTGGCCTCTTCATAGTCCGGGAAATCGCTTTGGCCCATGGTGGCGATATCGCTGTGCACTCGACTGCCGACGAGGGCACAACGTTTACGATTAATTTTCCCGAGATATCGTCTTTTTCTGACGGGAAGGGATAGGGCGAATGCTTGTGCATTAGCTGAATGTTGATCACCGCAAATGAAACGCGGCTAGCACTGCCAGCACTTACCTATGAGCCACGAAAGGTTTCGTCGCACGTCGGTGTTGGCGTCCAGCGCGTCCGTGCTGCTGACATGTTATGCATGCGTCCACGGGGCGCGCTGAGGCCGCTGGCGGCGGCGAACAGCCAAGGTGAGGGGGAAGAGTCTCTTAAAGAACGCTGTAGAAAAAAGGGCGATGTTGTTTTCACAACTTCGCCCATGTCACCAGGTCGTGCGTTACTTTGATTCCATGGTTGCCGCTTGATTACCACCTTGCTCGGCGATCTTCGACAGTTTGTCGTCCGTAGCTTTCTCTTCGGCAAGTGTTGCGCTGAGGAGCTTGGCAGCATCAGTCAAGTTCAAGTGCTTCGCCATAGCGATCAACGTGCCGTAACTGGCGATCTCGTAGTGCTCGACCTTTTGCGCGGCGCCAATAAGTCCCGCATCGAGAACGGCACCTTTCTCGATTTCCTCCAAAAGCTCTTTCGATTCTTCGACCAGTCCCTCCATCGCTACGCACTTCATGCGCTTGAGCTTTAAGCCAGTCAATTCGACGAGCTGGTCAATCCGCTCAATCTGTCCTTGGGTTTCCTCCAGGTGCGCATTGAAGGCTTCAGCCAAGAGAGGATTGGTCGCCGCGCGTGCCATGCGGGGGAGGGCGCGAGTGATCTGTTTCTCAGCGCTATAAATATCGGAAAGTTCGTGGATAAACAGGTCTTCAACAGTTTTTCTAGCCATCTTATTTCTCCTCTCCACTGTATAAGTCTCGGTGTCGAGACGCGTCATTTGCATGTCCACGCATGTGGGCTGCATGAAGAAATGACCAGTCGGTGGAATCAGGCGTTCAAATTTTGTTAGTGCTGAAGGAAGGCCGTGCGGGAAACTCGAAACCGACAGACGGTTAAAATGTAATAAAGTATTTCTGGCTTCTATGCGGTCAACAGACTGTGTTCATCCAGAGTGTGTGTTATGAGATTTTCCCTTTTCTGCCAATCGCTATCCAATTGGGCTGGCAGCCCGAAGACGTTTTTGAGCGCAATTTTGTTGATCATCGCCTGGGCGGCGACCGGCCCATACTTCCACTACAACGATACATGGCAGCTCATCATCAATACGTCGACCACAATCATTACTTTCCTGATGGTGTTCCTGATTCAGAACACCCAGAACCGTGACAACGACATCCTGCATCTGAAGATTGATGAGCTTATACGAGCTACTCACGATGCGCAGAATGCCACGCTCGGTTTGGAGCAAATGGGATCGAGTGAACTCAGAAAACTTCGTGAGCAATACCGCACGTTAGGTGAATCGGGCCAGATTAAGGTTGATTCTGCACGCAGTGATGATCATCGCTAGATTATCCATCTATAAATCTGAGATATTATTTCATAAAGACCTTCACCAACCGTCCAAAGAGAATGTCCATGTCCAAGCTCGCAGAATACCGCCAATTAGAAAGACATCTCGCAGAACAACTCAAGGCGTTGGAAGCGCTAAAAGGTGACGCTGATCTTAAAAAAGAAATTGAGTTTGAGACTAAGCTGCGTGATCTCCTTGCGAAATACGGTTACAGCCTGAAAGACGTAATCAACGTGCTTGACCCACGAGCTGGTCGTCGCGAACCCGCTGTCCAATCAAACTTTGGGCGGCGCAAGCCCCGCCAAGTCAAGACCTATAAAAATCCGCACACTGGTGAAGTAATCGAAACCAAGGGCGGTAACCATCGTGGCCTCAAAGACTGGAAAGCGGAGCACGGTTCTGAAACCGTTGAGTCATGGCTAACCAAATAATTATGCGTTGAGATAAGAGAGCCCTACGGGGCTCTTTTTTACGTCGGGCGCGGAGTCGCAGCGTTGCGCGTGCTGTAAGGGCGACCGACATTGCGGGACGCGTCACCGACAGCGTGGACTGTTGAGGGCAGTTGACCAAATGCTGTGGTTGCACCGAGGGCAGTCTGCTCGTTGAGCCTCCACCATGTACTGGGGGAAACCGCAATTTACGCAGCAATACGAACCCGATGCAGGCGCAGTTTCAAACTCGGCACGATGCTCTAATGGCAGGACGGACAGCCCAGGGCGCAGATCTTTCTGTTCGAAAAAATAAAGGCTGACGTCGCCGTCGGTCTCAACGAGCCCAAGCCTTACTTGTCCGAGATGTTCAACCCCTTGCTGTCGTAACTCCATCAACAATTCGTTAGATGAGATGTTCAACGTTTCTAAAGACTTGAGCTCGTAGAGACCGTCACGAATGACCGTTACCGGAAGCCCATCCATCCAGGCTTCGAACTTCTTGCTCTTCGTCATCACCAGAACGGTAAGCCGGTACAGAAGCAGGAGCGTGAGAAAGACCACTGCAACCGGCAATAGCGGAACGTCATGGTAGAAAGACACGTCTCCTGCCGCTGAGCCCAATGTCAGAATCACGACCAGCTCAAAAAGTGAAAGCTGTCTGATCCCTCGTCGACCGCTGGATTTCAAAAAAAGAAACACTGCGAGGAACGCGAAAGTGGCCCTGAAACCTACCTCCAGCAAAAACGTTAAGGGAAATTCGTCTATCAGCATCCGCTGGATATCGAAAGGCGACATCGTGACCTCGATTGTATTTTCAGAGTGGACGACGGATCGAATCAGCGTTGGTTTCAAAAGCTGATGTCGGAATATTCAGCGGATAATCGGACTTTGCGGGCTGTTACGACATGAAGCGGATTCATCAATAGCCCGCGCCATACCACGCACTGCTACGTTGAGCTGGCTCGCCAGGTGACATCGGTAATGCCAAATCTTTCGGCTTGAGGTTTGGACACCATCTTCAGCGGCGGGCGACCAGGTCTGGGAATGGGTGCTACACCCGCATCGCAACTAGCCCAGTGCCAGGCATCAGCGTTTTGCATCGATTTGCTACGGATGATGAAGGACTTGGGCACACCGTGAAGCTTGTAATTGATGACGAATAGGTTGTTTTCCATGACTTACTCCGTCTGCTCTGATCTAACGGAGTCATCGATCGCGGAAAAATTCAAAAAATTCAGGGACTTCACCCCTTGTATTGATTCAAGGCAGTGGAGATCCAGCTTCATCCGCTGAGCACCAACCAAATCCGGCATGGCCTCACGATTTCGAAGCCAGGCTTAGCGTTTACTTATGGGGTTTCCGGGCTGCAGAAGCTCCGCCACTGCCACAACCATCTCATCCAGCGACCAAGGCTTGTGCAGGTAAATAGTTTGAGCTGGCACTTCGGTGCTCTCGATCAGATAACCCGAGGTAAGTATCGCAGCGATGTGAGGCCATCTGCCTTTGACCATCTGTATGAACTCGATGCCTTGGACTTGGCCGGGGACGCCGTGATCGGCGATCACAAGGACGCATTCACCATGTGCTTCGAGCAGGTAGGTCAACGCATCATCCGCTGTCGCGAACGGGACAGTCTTCGCACCAATCTCATCCATGATATCGGTCATGAGCGACTGCAGAGTTGGGTCGTCCTCAATGACGATGACCTCGCCGCGAATCGGCAGCAATCCTTCCCAATTTACGTTCAAACAATCCTCCTCTAAACAGAGAGCCCGACCGACCAAACAAACGGAACGGTGCATGAGTGTAAGCGAAAATGCCGCGTGTGCCGTGAAAACGCGTGGAGCTCCCGGGACGCTCGACGCAGGTCAAGTCCCCACAGATGTCCTCGCAGCGTATTGAAGAGCGTGTGGCGCCTCGCGTTCTGATCTCCTGCGCTAGCATGGAATTCATCTCCAGTTGTGCGCTTGAGGCTATGAATGCTGCGTAGCAATCCCTTGATCTAGATCAAACATTGCTCAATTTTTCGAACCTTCCTTCAGAGGTATCTATCGAAACTAGGAACAGGGTAAGCGCATCACCGGGGAAGATCGGCAAGCACTTATCGCGAATTAGTTGAGGCAGATGAGTCAAATTCGAGCGTGCGACAGCTAGCAACCAGGATCGATCCATGCAGCAAGAAAACCACAACCACCCAGTTATAGTCATCGGAACGTCCAGCGGCGGACTCGCTGCACTGCGTGAGTTTCTTGCCGAGCTTCCGTCTGATTTTAATGCGGCTGTCTTCGTCACGATGCACATCGGAGACCAACCTAGTGCTCTCCCTAGCCTTCTAACCCAGTCGAGCCAATTGCCCGTCGGCTTCGCTTTGAGCCAAGAGCAGGTAGTGACGGGTCGTGTATACATAGCCCCTCCCGATAAGCATCTCCTTGTCAAAAAAGGAGCTATTCAGATCACTCGAAGCGCCAAGGAAAACCACTCGCGGCCTGCGATTGATCCGATGTTTAGATCGGCTGCCATTAGCTATGGAAGTAATGCCATAGGGGTGTTGATGACCGGCGAGCTTGATGATGGTGTAGTGGGGCTTCAGGCGATAAAGGCATATGGCGGACTGGCCTTCGTACAAGATCCTGAGACTGCCGAAGCACCCTCAATGCCGACGAATGCTCTCCGGCATGTGAGTGTGGACGGATGCCTGCCGCTTACTGAGTTGGCGAAGAGGCTAGTACAGATCATCAATCAACGTACATCTGAGACGACAGCACCTTCTGCATCAAACCGTATCGAGCCATTCGCTACGGAGAATGATCTGGCTGAGGATTTCAGTAAAGGTGGTTCCTGCGCGCTAAATGAGATCGGCCAGGTCGCAGGCATGTCCTGTCCGGAATGCGGAGGCGCTCTGTGGGAAGTAGCCGCATCCTCTCCACGGTTTCGCTGCCATACCGGTCATGCCTATACCGCCGCCGCATTGTTCCAAGCCCAGAATGAAACGATTGAGGAGGCACTCTGGGTGGCCATTAGAGCCTTGCATGAAAAGCAGTTGCTCCTGGGGCGGCTCATGCAGAGCAGCAAAGATGCCGGGCGCAAGGGCGCGTTACGAGAATACGAACTTGCAAGCGATGGACTCGAAAGTCATAAGGCTACTCTTCGAGCATTGCTTACCTCGTTACGTCCGACTTGAGAAAAGAAGCCGAATTGCGTTCGTCTTCTCGCATCGCTCAGACACTTCAGCGGCTGCGTTGAGGGTACGCTGGTGAGCTGACCACTTTGATTGCAAAGCGCCGGAAGCGATGCTACTTGATCCCGTGCCATTTCAACGCCAATGCTCGGAGACGTGGGGCATATCCGATTGCTTCAGGAGTTGCTCCGTTTTGAGCGATCCAGCTAAATACTACCCCGCAGCAAGAGGCGGTTTGTTGGTTCAGACCATAAAGGTCAGCGAAGTCAAAACCGCCGTTCTCGGGCGCGTTCCACCAAGCCAAAAGAAAATTTGCCACCTTGCTCGATTGCGTGGTGTCCCGCTCAGCCAATGCCAGCAGATGTTCCAACGCCGACCGGGTGGCCATATCCATAGCCGGATTAGAATCCGCACTTTTTGCGAAGGGGTGGATTGGAGCTGCAGAGCCTAGTTCTGGAAGAGCACGCAGGCGTTTGTCCGCTGAGTCACCCCATAACCGTCCGGCATCAACCGAATCCTCTGGGCTTATAAGCCCTCGGGCGCTGAGCTCACGAAGGAAGTTGAGGCCCAAGTCCAACGCCTCAAACAGCCTATGCCGATTAGGCGCATTTTGAATTTCATTCAAATGTGAAAGTGATTGCGAGAAATAGGGTTCAGGTAGGTCTCGGAAGCAGGGTGCGCCGGACATGAATAACGCCTCGGGTTGATCGTCAATGAAGTCTTTATACGGTCGATTTCAGCGCCTGGCATTGGTACGCGCGAGCCTGAACAACCTTGTGTAGCAACCTTCAGAGAACATCAGGCTTGAGTGATGGTCTGGTAGATTATTGCAGAACATGCTGGTGCAAGGATGCACTTTCAAAATGCGGAGCGCACATGGATTACATCGATTTGATTCAATGGCCAGCGATGGCTGTCACAGTCATCTCAGCCTGGTTCATCGGCTCGCAACGAGCTTACCGCCGGATGATCGCTTTTTGGGGGTTCATCCTAAGCAATGCGCTTTGGGTGGCTTGGGGACTTCATGCCGAGGCCTATGCGCTGATTGTTCTTGAATGCGTGCTGTTGGGCATGAATGCCCGAGGATTCAAAAAAAACTTCGACGGGCACCGTCATTCCTGAGTCAAGCTTTCTTAGCTCTTCGAATTTTTTCTTAATCCGCGAAGATTCATCAGAAAAAGGCAAACCTGCAATACGATCAATGCATAAGCGCCTGCGTAGGCGCCCCAGATGACCCACAAGACGTTGCTCACGCTGAAGCACACAAACCCGGTCATTCGTCTTCTGGGCCGCTGCGATCCGATGAGCCATGCGGCCAGGACGGTGACGACCATCGCTGGCCACTGAATCCAATCCCAATAAGACAAATTATCCTCTCAATACATTATCGTGAGCCGAAGTGCTGCTTGGATGCCAGGCTGATCAGTCAGGCTTCTCATCGTCGGATATGGGGTTCGATTTGCCGAGAACGTAGCAGGGATGGAGCTGACCATTAGGATGTGTTGTCACAACAACAGATATTAGTGACCACCCCTCAGCGAGCTTTACGTTTACTTCATTGGTCGAAAGCGCTTCCATGATTTGCGTTGCCTCGGACATATGCATTTTGTCTTTCTCAAGCTGAGGAGTTCAACAGTTAGGCGCCCGGCACGGATGAGGGTTCCTCTACCTAAGATCGTGGCCCTGAATTGCATGATTACCCAGCGTGTGAAACCTTTATCAGAATGTGTTGGGCCTGCATAAATATCGAGATGTTAGGAGGTCGGGCGGTGGTTCGAACGCCTCATAACTGCTCGTCTACACTGCTTCACGGATGACGGATGAGGTGTCCATGCCGCGCAGAATGATGACCGTTAAAGACTTGCAGGTGAATGTCTCAATCGCCGGCCAAGGCCCACCGTTACTCCTACTCAACGGTCTGGGAGGTTTGATTAAAACCTTCGATGCTCTGCGCAACGAACTAGGTGACTACACAACGATCACGTTGGACGTGCCTGGTGTCGGCAAATCGCAAATGCCCCGCTGGCCGATGCGATTGCCAAGTCATGCCGATCTGATCGCCGAAATGCTCAAACAATTAGGTATCGACCATGTTGATGTATTCGGCGTGAGTTGGGGCGGTGCATTGGCGCAAGAGTTGGCTCTTCGTCATCCAACCATGGTACGACGGCTTATTCTGGCGGCAACTTCTGCGGGCCCGGTTCTACTGATGAGGCCCGCTGACATCCTTGAGTTCGGAGCGCAGGCGCCAAACAGAGGAAACGAGATGGTTCAGTCAATTCGACACAGGCGCTGCTGCGTTTCGGTGTTGTAAAGCGAATGCTAACCGTACGCCTGCGAACGTATCATCACCAGTTAGCCGCTTTGGTAGGCTGGACAAGTCTGCTGCGGTTATTCCGTCTGCGCTCGCGCACGCTTATTCTGATCGGCGACCGTGACACCCTGGTACAGCCCTACAACGCGCACATCCTGAAACGCTCAATTCCACGATCCGAACTCCGCGTGCTTAAGGGCGAGGGGCATTTTTCGTAGTGACCAGTGCCAGGCGAACTGCTGGCTTGATACGCGAATTTCTTTGCTAGCAGCAGAACGGTGAAGGCTCAGCGCCGGAGATCGCTAACCGCGCTGGTAAGCAACGTTTGCAGCGAATTAAGACTGTTTAATCTTTGTCATGCTAAAGCTCTTACTGCTATGTAGCGGCTACAGCCCCATGCTTCGGGCGTTTGGCCCACGTCCCGAGAAAGCTCAAGAGGATTTCCGTAAGCAACCAGAATGCCGCCAATCCTTTCAAACTCTTCGGTTCTCCTACGGTCAACCTGACAGGTATTGATCGTCATGTCAGAGGTGAGCCAATGGATAACTATCACATCAAAAAAGCGGAAAAACTCTGGGAGCTCGTCAAAGAGGGCGCGCAACGCGCCTCCAAGTCCGCATCCACCAAAGCAGAAATTACCGAGATAGCGAGCGAATTTCTTCAGGGCAAGACAGCTTCTCTCAAAATCCACAAAGAGGACGGCACGATCCAAGAGGAGCGTACATTTCCTCGATCAGCAGATCCTAGAAAAACAAAAGGCTGAACCGGGCACATGAAAATGGTTGCGGCGCGCATTTCGCTGGCACTGCTATGCAAGCAACCGACCTGAAGTCTCGGTCATCCCAAATGGACTTCGCTTCAACTACAGGTGCTGATGATGGTCATTGCATGTCTAGGATGGGGATCTTTGATTTGGAAGCCGGATACCTTACCGCTCGCGAGCAAGTGGTTTATGGATGGCCCCGTGTTGCCCATCGAGTTCGCGCGAATCAGTGACAACGGCGATCTTACGACGGCCATATGCGCGAATGCGCCTGGGTGCACAGTGCTTTGGGCGATACTGGATCTGGACAACCTTGATGAGGCACGCGAGGCCCTTAGAATTCAGGAGGGGGTACCTCAAGATCGGGAGGATGGCATCGGTAGTTTCGTGGTTGGGAAGACCGTAGCGGGGGTCATTGCTGAATGGGCGATCCCCCGCCAATTGGACGCGGTAATCTGGACTGGATTGCCACCAAGGTTCGGCGGCATTGAAGGTTTAGTTCCCGCAGCCGAAGACGCTATTGCCTATCTTGCAGGCTTATGCGGAGAAGTACGTGAGCATGCGCGCGACTATATCAAAAAAGTGCCGGCTCAGATCGACACACCCTGCCGACGCGAGATAATGACAAGCCTTGGGTGGCAGTGATTGGCGTAGAACCCCAAACGAACATCCCCGCCACCATTGCACATTGGCGGCCCTGCGAAACTGGCTGAAATATCTTCACCAGACAAAGGAGGTGAGTTGGTCGATCTTCGCAAGCATCAGGATAGACCGTTTGGGTTTTGTCCGGCGTTTCACAAAGTGCAGGAGCCATCGAATTTTCTACGCTCTGGCGATGTGCGCTGCGTCCCGGGGTGCTCAGAACCAACCGGCGAATGCTTTGATCTTTCTTTAGATGTACGGTATGAAGATTGCTCTGTTAAGCCCACCGCCAATTTGACGACGCGCACATGACGCTCTCCTTACCGATCTACACAAGGCTGACACCTAAAGCGTTGTCCCTTTCGCTGATAGGTTTCATTCTTCTGGTCTGTTTTTCGTTGATCCTTGCTACTGCTTGGCAGATGGCGCAGTCGTCCGGTGAGCGAGTAGACGCGGCCAAAATAACTGTTTCGAACATCGTACTTGCCGCTGAACAGCAGGCCCGTGACACGATGCTGCAGGCCGACAATACTTTGCGAGATCTGGCTGAGCGTGTAGCGCACGATGGAAGCGGCCCTGACCAACAAGAGCGATTGGCGAAGCTGATGGCCCGACAGGTGAATAATATTGAAGGTGTTCAAGGGCTTTTCATCTTCGATGCTCACGGCAACTGGATGGCGAATTCGTTTTCGGAAGGCCTACACACCAAAAACAACAGCGACCGAGCATACTTCGTTTATCACCGTGAGCACGATGATCAGTCCATCCACATCGGCTCCATAGTCGAAAGTCGAACGACTGGCGAGATGGTGATCCCTATCAGTCGGCGTATCGAAACAGCCGATGGAGCATTTGCAGGAGTTGCGTTAGCCACGGTTCCGGTTTCATATTTCCAAAGCTTTTTCAAACGCATGGACGTTGACGACGCAGGAGTAATTTTCCTAGCACTCGATAATGGAGAACTTCTTGCCCGACGCCCGACAGTAGCAGCGTTGATGACGACCAATCTTTCCAAGGGTGAGATTTTTAGCCGCTACTTACCCCAGAGCGATAGCGGTACTGCAATTATCAAATCCATTGTAGATGGCATTGAGCGGATCTACGCCTATCGTCGCTTGGCTGGTCTGCCTATCGTCGCAGCAGCCGGGGTGTCGTACGAGCATGTATTCGCTCCTTGGTGGTCATATGTTTACCAATCGGTTGCACTGGTAGGCTCCATCATATTGGCTTTGGCGTTTTTAGGTAACTTGCTATATCGGCAGATCCAACAGCTGCTTGTTGCAGAGCGTGAGCTCAAAGCAATCCGAAAAGAGCTAGAGGTGATAGCCCATACAGATGGTCTCACTTCTCTAGCCAATAGGAGAAATTTTGACTTGGCTATGGATAAAGAGTGGAAGCGTGCCACGAGAAATCAGACAAGCATATCCGTAATCCTTTTGGATATAGATTTGTTCAAGCAATATAATGATCATTACGGCCATTTAAGTGGTGATGATTGCCTTGTGCGCGTAGCGAACCTTATTGCAGCTAACGTCAATAGGCCAGGTGATATCGCTGCTCGCTACGGTGGAGAAGAATTTGTAGTTCTGCTTCCGGACACTGAACTCGCAGGTGCGGTTGTGGTTGCAGAGAACATTAGGCTTTCCTTGTTGTGTGCAAAAATTCAACATTCAGCGAGCCCATTCGGCATAGTCACCATAAGCTCAGGTGTAGTTTCGACTGCTAAAACAGGAGAGGAGAATCAGAAAGAATTTCTGATCAAAGCTGACCGTTTGCTTTACAGCGCTAAGGCTCAAGGACGGAATCGAGTAGGAAGCTGAACTGTCTCACCGTCCCGAAAGTGCGCTTCGCCAATATGGGGACGTAGCTCGTCGGTTGCTATTGCTGTCGTTTGAGACTGCCCTTTCCAAGTGACACATATTTAACTTGCTCCAGACGCCGTTTCCCTTGATTGGAGTGGCCATCATCCAGTTCGCAGTAGCTTAATTCAGGAATACTGGTGCCGCTGAGGATTGCACTCTTCCCGTCATGGTGACTACGAGCGCTTACGCAGCGCGGGTCAGATAAATCCGCCCAGGCCGGCGTTGCTGGAGCTGTTCGCCAAAAGGCTTCCAAGTCACCGCTAATTTCCACTTTGTCAGTTTTTTGCATGCCGCCTGCTGCGGTCGCCCGCGCCGCTGGTTAATCGCTTCCAGTGCACTTTGAACCATCATGATCAGTAAACTGACACTTGCGCGTTTCCGTTCCTTACCTGTGAACACTGCTTTAGGTGCCCGTCTGTTCGACCTTGCTGGTGGGCTACTGAGAGCTTAGCCAAACTTCCAGTCTTTGCTGGCGACCTAGCTCGGATAGTCTCTGTTTTCCTAAATTCAACAACGCGAAAAGCTTCTGCCGTTCCGCATGTGTAGGAAACCAATCTGAGATTTCAACGTTGCAATAGTCAGAATCGCTGAGAGTCCATTTGATGATCATGTCCCCGGCGGCCCTGTAATGGTCTGCCATAAACAGGCGTTTGCCCTCCAGCTCCCAACCGCGCTCAGCGAACCGATCCGTCACATCAAAGATCCCGGTTTTGCCAAAAAAAGCTGTCGTGTCCGGATAATGGACTCCGGCCAGGGACACCTTTGCTACCCCGGTTTCACGGTCGAAATAAGAAAGAAAATGCCATCCCCCAGTTGTCTTCCCAAAATGTGGGAAGTTGAGGGCAGCTTTACCAGTGACATAGTTATCGCGAGATACACGAGCAAAGTTTTCGTCGAACTGGGGCTTTTCCATGGAGTTCTAGCCTACCGATTGCTTGCTTTACCCAGCATCGTTTTTTCCCCGTTGTCAGGGCGAGCGGAGTGCAAAACCTACTCCGATTACTTTGAAATGACTATGGCGAACGCTAGCAATGCGGCTCGCCAATATCTATCGCGTAGCTGCCGGTGATTTCTCTATGTCTTTTTTTCCACGACGGATTGCTCGGTCTCCCGGATTCCTGTCGGCATGTTCGATGTCTGTGGGCCGAGCAGTGCTCATGTGTCAGGTTGGCAGGGTTGATGCTAACCGTCCCGTCCTAGAGCCATGATCGCGTCCGACCAGGCAACATGGATGAATGCGCACCGATTTGGGATCAAATCGATAAAAACGCAACACTCTCAGGCAGCATCGAAAAACAAGGAGCGATCACTGAGCTTGGGGGAAGCGGAAAAGCCTACGCTCGCGTAGCATTTTAAAGCCGCGCTAAACCCTGTTTAATGTGCCCGGCATTCTCACCGATGGCCCACAAAACGCTTCGAACCTATCTCCAACTTCACCGCTACCTTGGGCTTCGACATGGAGCGTTAATTCCATCAGTGCAGCCTCCAAGGCGAGCTGATTTGATATCCTTCCAGCACGTTCGATAACGAATATTCGCTTGTCATGAGCTCCCTCTATCCTTGAAATTGTCTGAGCGTAGCAGCGAGTTCGGGTTGGGCATGAGGTAGTGCCGCAACCGTTGCGAGGCGTAGCTCAGCATCTCTTTTTTTGGATCCTTTACTTCGAAACTATTCCTGCAAGACGCACATAGGAGGAGGTTATGAACAAAGTAGTCTTTACTGTGGGTCATTCGACAAAGCCTATCAATGTCTTCGTCCAGATGCTCCAGAGCTTCGATGTTGACGCCGTGGTAGACATCCGGACTGTGCCTCGCTCCCGGACGAATCCTCAGTACAACTTGGATGTGTTGCCAGAGTTATTAGCCAAATCTGAAATCTTGCATTACCAGATCGAGAGCTTAGGCGGATTGCGAAAAAAATCCAAAAACGTCCCGGATGACATCAATGCATTTTGGGAAAATAGAAGCTTCCACAACTACGCTGACTACGCTTTCTCGGATGAGTTTGAAGACGGTTTGCATCAATTGTTGAAGCTGAGCGACACTAAGCGTTGCGCCATCATGTGCGCGGAAGCGGTCTGGTGGCGATGCCATCGTCGTATAGTCGCTGACTACCTGCTGAACCGAGGGGCGGAGGTCTTTCACATTATGGACATTGGCAAGTCCACGAAGGCGGTACCGACTCCTTCTGCCGAGCTAGTGGGAAGCAAGCTTACCTATCCGAAAAAACGCGAAGCGAAAGAATAGCCTCCGTTTTGCCGAATTTTCCGTCGTTATACTTGTAGGGATTTCTCCAGTCAGGTGACACCTCTTACTAACGTCACTCCCCTCGCCCACCCGTTACAGTTTTCTACCAGAAGGGTGTGGTGACGATAGGCTTATAGCCGCTTTAGCCTCCTGCAACCGTTGTTCGGCGTACATAGCCGAATCGTCATCTGGCAGCGGATAGCCTGCGGCTGAGAGAGCTGCGGCGCGCTCTTCAATGAGCAGACGCTCGGGATCGCGAGCTATTTGATAGGCTCTGCCCGGCAAACGCTACGTAAGCGGATGGCGAACACATCCGCCGAAGGCGGCACGCCATAACCACCGTCTATCTTTGTGAAAAAATGAGGTTGAAATGACCTGCGATTTACTCCTCGAGCGTGAGAGACTTAAGCGACGAGTTCTATGGGCGCTTGCCACCTTCCACCCTGGTGATCCCAGTGCATCCGACGTCCTTGCCCTCCTCAATGATCTCTATGACCAAGAGCGAAACGACACCCCCTGTAGCGATAAGCCACTCGAACTCGTTGAAGTTCGTAACTCTGTCTCGGTAATCCGCCATAACTCCGGAATCGACATCATTTTGGAGCAGACTATTCCGCAACCTTGGAGAGAGCGTTTCCACCAGGCAAGCATCGGGTCGACCAGAGTTGCTGGTGGGCCCTACGCCACAGACTGGAATAAATTTTCGACTGAATGGGAAGCTGAGATGTGGCACTTGGAAACTCACAGAGCTGCAAGGCACAAGCTAGAGTAGGCTAACTCAACCGTGGAGAAGTCATAGAACAAGATAGCTCAATTGGGTAATTCATGTTATCACTACCCTGAATGGCACCTGAGCGCAGTGCGGTCGCAATGGTGCTACATGCCTTTCCCTCCCGAAGCTACTGAGCCTCATTGACGAGCTCTCGCGCCGCGAGGCCCGGTGCACGCTAAACAGTTCCAAGTACATGGTTAAACCACCACAATGGTCTGGACATCAAATCATGCAAAGGACTGTTTTCATGAGCCAGTTAAGTGGATTCCACCTGAGGATGACCTGTGCTGCCACAGACTTGCCCATTGCAGACGCAGTGTTTCAGGCAGAGTTGAGGGCTTTACTGCACCCCTTTAGTCTCAACGATGCGGGCGCAAGCGACTGGAAAAAAAATTGGCAGTATGATTTAGGCCGGTATTACATAGAATTTTTTATCCCTCTCTATCAAGCTGGAATCCCTGCTGTATGGCATGGAGTTGTGGGTTGGCTGAAAGGGCAGCCCGGACGAATGCTCAGGATACGATTTAACGACACTGGCGGGATCGCTCAGTCACCAGAGGAAATTCTTCCGCTTTTAGAAGAAGTGCTGAGGGAGCTTAAAGCTCTTGTTCAAAAGACTACTACGAGTAAGTGAGGTTTTTAAACAATTCATAATGGACTTGCCACAACCAACCCGGACATCACGCCGTGTTAAGCTAATGCTGCCGCTAAGCACCTGAGCTCCTGAAGTGATCGACACTCAACACGCTGTGTGGATAGTGCTCTTGGAATAATTGAAGACTATTACCAAGTGCGAACCGAGTTTCTCGCGCAGGCTGAGGTATGTGCTCCACCTAGTCAAGCTTGATCATGCTCCCGAAGCTCTCAGCCACTACCCAAGCGCTGTGTCCTGACTCAAGACTCATGAACCATCGCCGGTTTGCCTTTGGCCCCAGCGGTGCCACCCTCCTGGCCCATAAGCTTCCCACGCATATCGTTGCCTCTATCATCATTACAACCGTTTACCTATCTCTTTCTAAGGAAAATAGGTGTCCTTCTTAATGCTGTCATTTCAGGCGCTTCGCACTGCAACCTAAGGGACAAAGTCAGCTGGTCATCTTAGATTTTTGCCCGTTTATCGAATGTCGGTCAAGCTTGTGCTTTAGTTGCCGATAGCTTGGCAACGCTCGGTGAATCCTTCGGTGGCAGGCATGTTCAACAAAAATATCAAGCAAGAGTTGCAAAAAGCAAAAAACGAGCTAGCGCTGAGCCAGCAATTGCTGAAGGGTCTCACTGAAGAGACATTAGCGCTAACCGTCGATGAAGACTTTAACATAGTAGATGCCAATTCGAAATTTCTTAGCTGTCTTGGGTATAGCACTAGCCTTATAGGGCGGCCTCTTAGTGAGATCGTTCCGAACTACGTGGTCAACCTTCCATGTTACCGAAACTTACGTGATGCTGTGAAAATAGGCAGCTCAGTAAGCGATAACTACCGCTATCTGAGTGCTGGTGGTAGTTTGGCCTGGTTATGGGGGATATGGCAGCCTATGAAGGATGAAACTGGAAAACTGCTGCACATTAGATTTTTTGGCAGAGACGTCACAGAGTCAATGAATCTCGCTCGAGAGAATGAAGCTTTTATAAAGGCGCTTTCGCGATCCACAGCAGTAATTGAGTTTGATTTGAACGGCACTGTACTCAATGCGAATGCCCCATTCCTAACAGCGATGGGTTATAATCTCGACCAAATCAAAGGCAAACACCATCGCATGTTCTGCGAACATGATGAGGCCTCATCACCAGCCTATTCCGCTTTTTGGAAAGCCCTTAACGACGGCGAGTTCGTAGCAGGGCGTTTTAAGCGCGTTGATAGTTACGGGCGCACAATTTGGCTAGAAGCCACCTACAATCCTGTCTACGACGCGCAGAATAAACTCTACAAATTTATTAAGTTTGCTACTGTTGTAACTGATCAAGTTGATCGGGAGTCTGAGGTTAACGAAGCGGCAAGCATAGCCTACGAGATTTCCCAAAAGACCGACTCTACCGCTCAGGAGGGTGCGCAGGTTGTTCAGGAAACTGTCGACACAATGCAGCGCATATCCCTTGTCATGCAGTCTGCATCTTTGAGTATCGAGGACTTGGGCAAGCAATCTCACCTTATTAGCTCGATGGTGCAGACCATCAGTAGTATCGCTCAACAGACAAATCTGTTGGCACTCAATGCCGCCATTGAAGCTGCTCGGGCTGGAGAGCAAGGGCGGGGATTTGCGGTGGTAGCGGATGAAGTGCGCCAGTTGGCAGGACGTACCAGTGCTGCTACGGAGGAAATTGTCAGTGTGGTGGGCAAGAATCAAGACTTGGTAAATAAAGCCGTGCAGGACATGGCAAGCAGTAAGCACCAAGCCGAGCAAGGCTTAGTTCTGGCCAACCAAGCTGGCTCGGTCATCGTGAAAATTCAAGAGGGTGCAAAGCAAGTCGTAAGCGCAGTAGGGCGATTTGCAAATCGGTTAAAATGAAGGAGGTTCACCCCCCTTCATCATTTGGTTGCGCTCGGCGGCTTTGGTTGCCGAGCACATCGATGGAATTGATTCAGAGTAGTTCGGAATTGAATGCCGAGGTGTAGGTTATCAAGTCCGTCTTGGGCATCTTGCAGATTCTGATTTACGAAGGTAGATGGCGGAAAATCGTGGAGGGTCATGTTCCAAGCGGCAAAAACAAATATCCGGGTCTCCGAATACGGAGCTGGTTTACAGCTCCGGGGACAGTCCAAAGGAGGTTGCAAAGTATCTGAACTGTCCGCGCTTAACTCTGTAGCATTCAGATGCGCTTCAAGAATTTCTGTCAGCGCTCATTCCACCGTCAGCCCCGGTCGTACCCCGAGACGCTGCTAGCAGAATGCCAAGCAGATGCTCTAAGGGGCCCGGAAGTTTCATTATTCTCTATTAGCTCTTTTATCTGTTTGGCAGGTAGGGGCTTCCCAAATAAGTAACCTTGCGCGAAATCGCATTCATGCTGGGCCAGCCAATCCGCCAAATGCTCATGCTCTACTCCTTCCGCAGTAATTTGCATGCTCAGGCTTTTGCCTAAAGCTAAAATGGCCTTGGCCATTTCGCTCTCGTTACAAAGGGATTCGGTAAAAAATGATCGATCAATCTTGATCTTATCGACAGCTAACTGCGTCAGGTGATACAGCCCCGAATAACCCGTACCAAAGTCGTCCAGAGCTACGGTGACTCCGATTCCACGCAGCCGATCTAGGTTGAGGCGCGCATTGCTCGTATTGGCTACGAGGGCGTTTTCAGTCACCTCTACCTCTAAATGACTCAGCGGGAAGTTGCCCCTACGCGCCAAACGCTCCAGCCATTCCGGAAAGTCGCTGCTCTCGAGCATCAATGAAGTAACGTTTACCGCTAGGGTCAGGGTGCGGGGCCACTTTTGCGCTTCAACGAAAGCTTGTAGCAACAGGCCTTCAGTGAGTTGCTTGATCAGACCTAACTGTTCAGTCAGCGGTATAAAATCCTGGGGCATGATCATGCCGCGCTCGGGGTGTATCCATCGAGCTAGTAACTCGAACCCTACCAGTCTCTGATCAGGTAGGCTAACGATGGGTTGATAGTAAGGAAGGATTTGCAGCTCTTCAATTGCCTGCCGTAGCTCCTGCTCGAAATGCGCTTGTTCACGCTGCTCTTGTTCAAAGCTGGCTTCATAAAAATAAAATACTGCGCGACCGTTGTTTTTACCTCGGTACATTGCGCTGTCAGCGCGTTGAAGCAAGGTTTCGGCACTATCACCATCTGTGGGTGAGACGGCGATACCCACGGTTGCGGTGAAAGCTAGCGTTGGCAAACCTGAAAGCGAAGTGGCAATTTGAGTTAAAACATTCTCCGCCAATGTTGCTAGCTCAAGACGGCTGAAATCGCCTGTGACCGCGATAGCGAACTCATCCCCTCCGAGTCTCGCAACTGGCGCATGCCAGCCGCTAGTCACTCCCCGTAGCGTATCGGCGACGGCGCAGATGGCAGCATCGCCAGCGGCGTGGCCGCGTGTGTCGTTGATAGTTTTAAAGTTGTCGAGGTCAATCAAGAATACGGCGGTGTTTGAATTCGGCTGCACTAGACGCGAAGCTAACTGCTCATGAAAAAACCGGCGGTTAAGCAGACCAGACAGCGGATCGTGGCGAGCCAGCGAGTCGCTATGCGCTTGAGCCTCAACTAGGTTGTTGTAGCTATGATGGAGACGGTTTATCAAGCGCTTCAACAAGATGAGAGGAACAATCATCGCCAGTATGCCAAAACCGGTCGAGGTCAGGACGAAACGCCAACGTTCAGATGTTTCAAAGTGGCCGTCGTAGGGCAAGCCCAAAAGCTGCATGGCCAGGGGCTCAAGCTCGAACTCCCAAGCAATGGCAAGCAAGAAAATGGAAAACAGGTAAAAACCAAGCAAGGCGTAAAGATCGCTTCGCACTGGCTTCGGGTTACTAATGAATGACATGTAGATGCGCTCGTAGGGCCGCTGGCAATGCGGCCATGCTTACGTTATCGGTCGTCATGCGCAGTGCTAAAGCCCAGTTGTCGCGAAAGCTTAGATTGCCGCAACACTCTTTTCGCCCTGCGTCAGCAGCGATAAAGGATCGATGTAGAAACGTAAAGAGGAAAAAAGGTGCGGTTAAGCACGAAGGATTGTCGGTCTGCGAGGCTGTGGAGAGCTTGATCGCACATAGACGGGGCATCCACGATGGCTGGCAGGATGGAAAGTTGGATAAGTAACCTCGAGCGCCGAAACTGCACTCGTAATGCTGCAATGCCCTGGAGATCATCTAAGGCTAAGGCCTATTTGTTTCGTTAAGCTTCGAGGGCAGGGCTATACGAGGTACAGGCATGGCTAAGGCACGGGTCAGAGGCGCCAAGCCTTGGAGCAAGCGAGCGCGCAGGCGTGAAGGATGGACGCCCGGCAGGGCCGAGACACGACGTGGCTCGGTGCACGACAGCCGCCCCGGTGGGCACGCCCAATAACATGCTGCCCGACTTAGAGGGCCTTCACCGTTCGGTAAAGATTTTGATGCTCCCATGTCGATAACATGGCAATGGGATCCGTTCCGAATCTATCACCTGAATCGAACGACCATCTCCTCCCATCTGGGCTCACGCATCCTCCGCGATAATCGAGCTCCTCACAGTCGTTGAAGATCGTCATGCTCCATCCCTCGACGTCGACCATGAACATCCCGGCATAGAGCTCGTCCCAAGTCTGAGCACATGCTTTGATCATCGTGCGTCGCCCAAAGATCGCATCGCGCAATCTTGCTGTGAGCGCAGGCGTAGGTTCGTCAGGGCAATCGGTTAAAGTCATAAAAGAAACCAACCGGCTTTGATCGTTTTACCAAAGGTACACCGGCAGGCATAAACCAGGTACTCACAGGGGAGGAGGGGATGAAGCTATTTTTGGACTGTGAATTCACTCAGCTCAACCAGGATACAAAGCTGATCTCGTTAGCATTGGTCTCAGAAGCCAGAGACGAGTTTTATGTAGAACTGACCGATACCTACAAGATCGAAGACTGCAGTGACTTCGTAATCCAGCATGTCTTGCCGCAGTTGGATCAGCTCCGCTATGGAAGGTCACTCGTGGATGCTCAAGCTGCGCTGAGGGTTTTCCTAGGCGGTTTAGACGGCCAACTGGAGGTCTGCTCGGACGCGCCAGAGTGGGGACTGGGAGTTTTTCTGCCAGCTTGCGTATGCGGATCACAAGTGGCCGAGTCATTTGGAGAACAGCCCTACCAATCTCATCCACTTGTTCAGGCATTTTGAAGCCGACGACATAGGTGATATTGCGCTTCCCGAACTTCCACATCATGCCTTGCTCGATGCCCGGCTCCTAGCCCATATTTACCAACGCTTGGTAGCACGCCGACAGTCGCCGTCAGCATAAAAGATAGGAAGGACGCTGAGCATGATGCTAGGGCTGTCCTGCTATCGCTCCTTCGAGCCTTGGCTCGGCTGCGAGGACACTAAATGAACCGTACGGTCATCGCACGAATCGCTTAAGTGACAGTCGACTCGCTATCACTTGCTCTCGTATCTCGTCGGGGTCAATCGACATACCGCCGTCCGGTGTCACGCGCAAAGATTTCAGATTGTTGAGGGCCGCTATGAACGCACGATCTCTCGCTTGCTCTGAGCTTGGTCTTTTGTCTTTCAAGAAAAGAGCCATGCATCGCTCGAACATTTTCATACCGCGCTCCACTGCCCATGAACTGTGGAACGCATCTTCAGCGAAGGGGCGGAAGATGTCGTGGCTTTTTCGTCCAGCCTGTCATGTGGCCTCATCAGTTGAGCCCGTGTGCTCCTCGTGTGTGAGTGACGAAGGTGCCACCGCTGACAAGCTAAATGTCACTCAAACAGCGTGGTCTATGTCGGCTACATCACTACACGAGAGCCCCTCAAATGAAGCCTTCTGATGCCATCAAAGGTAGGGCAGTTGAGATCAGAAAGATCATAGAGTCCTACGGATTTGTGGCGCCCGGGATTTTTGGATCGACAGCGCGCGCAGAGGATCGGGAGGGAAGTGATCTCGACCTGCTAGCGACCATCCCAGAGGGAATGGTCGGTTTGATTTCGCTGTTCGACATCGCCGACATGCAGGATGAGCTCGAGCAGATGCTCGGCGTGGTTGTTGATTTTAATGTCGAAAACAACATGCCAGAAATCTACAGGGCGTCGATTGAGCTTGAGGTGATCAAGCTGTAGTAGGGATTCCTAATTGGCCATTTTACTGACTTAACCGGACGAGTTAAATGGTTGAGCGAGTAGCAGCTAGGTACTCGACCACTTGTTCGAGTCCCGTTTTGCGCGCGATGAGATCACGTGGTCGACAACCCAGACCTCGATTCAAGCTGCTTAGCCACACCTTTGCATTTTGCTCGTTTCCTGCAACGGCGAGCAGTGACTGATACAACTCAACCATGAGCATGGCCTGGCTCCACGCTTCGGTGCTAGGTTTGAGTTGCTCACGTCCGTTACGTAGACGCAGCACAGTGGAAACCTGCTCGCCCAAGATAGCTGACAGATCGGTGTCATCAAGACCTAAGCCTTCTCCGGCTCGGGCAAAAGCTTTGCTAAGCACAGCGTTTTCTGCGATCGATGTGACTGATTTCATGCTCCACCATATGATCTGTGATGGCCGATTTTAACTATCCATCTTTATTAAGCAGTATGGCCGCATCTGACCGGTGAACGGTTCCAGCGGCCAGCAATAAATGGTCTGTAACGTAGTTTTGTGCTTTGTAACTCTGCTTACGTTACAGCGCACAAAATTACGTTACAGACCTCAGAGGGCGAGGGGCGAAGGCAAGCGGAGCGCGCAGGCGTGAGGATGGAAGCCCGCCAGGGCCAAGACCAGCGCAGCGCGTGGGCTTGGTTTACGACAGCCGTCCCCGACGAGGGCACGCCCAAGACCATGGCCTGTCACCAGCCCGCATAATGAGTAACCATGTGTCCCCAGTCCGAGAGCGCCACCCCATCGCTGCGAAGGATGTTCATTGCCTCGGCGGCAGGGATTTTGGTCGGACAGCCCCCAGTCAGATATGTTTTATCTTTGCCCTGGCAGTACAAGTGCATTATCGTTAAAACCATGACTTGTTGCAGGGGCGACATGGCGCGATAGCTCTTCCGCATTTCCTTCATGGATTCTGAGTTAAGCTCTTGATCGCCTGACCAGTTGAAACCTTGAGGCCGTAAGTTGTAATGCCAGCCTGGACTGCCCCAAGCCCGCTCGACACGCTCAAAACAACCTTCAAGCGAGTAGGCCTCTACGATGCCCCAAACTGCTTGCCCAAAAATATTTCCACGTTCTGATGCACTGGGAAACGTAGGGATGGATGCACCGCAAACCATCGCCAACGCCGTGTGCTCAATACCATCCATGCAGGGCACTTTGTTTACCATGTCGACCAGCGCCCAGTCAGGGAAACGGCCAGCAGCAAACGTGGCGTTAACTGCTGCGTAGGCCGCCAACGCTACTGGTTCTCGCGAGTGATGGATGTAGGCGTGGCTGGCGGTGTGGAGATTCGTGAATGCCCATACACCTTCCGAAAGCTGATTGACGCCAATCTCAGAAAGAAGACCTTTAGCTTGTTCTGCGTAGTCGTTGTTCATTATTCGTAACTCTCGTCACTGATGGTGCCCCATTTGGGGCTGTTCTCTAGGCAAACCCATTCCATGTCGTTTCAACACGGTCTGGTTGATTACTTTCCGCTTTCGCTCTGGTAGTGCGTCGTCAACGAGGCAAGCGGAGCACGAAAGCGTGACTGCAGCATTCCACTTGACGAACAAAATCTCGATTTGACTGGCCTTGGTTCCAGAACGCTCAATACTCTGCAGCCTTTCTGTTCTTTTCTTTTTGCGTGGCAATGTTGGTCACATTGCTCAGTGCCGAAAGGTCTTTCTCCAAGTCATCGATCTGGGAGATAAGCATCAACTCCCTGGCCAAGCTATCGTGATAGAGATCTTTGAACAGCTTTTCAGCGCCACTGTTGGGTTTGGCACTATTTTCTTTTTTTTGTTTGGCTGCGGCAGCCTCGGTCTTCTCGCGAAGCTGATCAAAGCACTCGCGATCTTTTCTGATCGAGCCTTTACCGCGACCAGCTTCCAAGGCCACGTTGTTAAGGTTGATGTTGCTGCCGGGCGGTAAGATGTTTGGCTTGTTTTCAACCAGGCGTTGAAGCGCTGTTTCATATTGGAGAATTAAATCGGAGATCATGAGTTTATATCATCCTTAAGTATCTAATGGCACTGTACTTGATTCTTTTAAGCATATTCTTTGGGGCAGCTATCTTTACTTTTAGACGAGCTCTTTATATGCCATGCTGCTTTAGCCACACCATCGCGGCTAATTTTCACGTCTGATAGAGCAGGCTGTTGGCTGATCAGTCTTCGAAGAGCAGCTTCATACTGTTGGATGACTTCTGATGTCATGTGATCACCTGCGAGATTTTGTCTTTGAAGAGTTGTAGCATGCTGAGCTTGGTATGCTCGGTGTTGTAGGAAAACGTTCCTTTTGGAATGCTCTCGATAACTTTTATTTGAATGAGGATCGATTGATCAAGTTTCTTCTCTTTGATGCAGGCATTGGTGCAGTTTAGGCAGGCGACATAATTGTGATGAGCTCGCTCATAGCACTCTCCTACTTTGAGGCAACCTCCCAAAATGGTTTCTTTGTAAGAAATCAACCCTTGCTTTACTTTTTTCAGCGTTTCCGCAAAATTGGTAGCAATACTTCCCAAGAACGATTTTTTGACGTTGCGCTCATAGAAAGTCCCTGCTGCGCCGTGAAGCGTCTCTTCCTCCATGATGATATCTTTCAAGAAAAAGCTAGCCTCCGCTGGGATCGCTTGTTCTTTAAAATATTTGGCAGTTTCAGGATTAAGATCCTCGAAAAGGTATTTGGCTGTCGCAAACCCTTTGGTGTAATACAGTGACATTTGGAGCAAGGTGTGTTGCAGCATGCTTTTCAAAGATGGGAGTGATACCAAACCACTTTGCGCAGCGTACACCGCCATTGAACGTCTAAATTGGTGAGTGGTTAATCGCCAATTTTCGCCCGGTTGAAACTCGGCTTGGGACTGCCATTCCCTTAGTGGATCCAGCATCACAAGTTCATTGAAGTCTTCGGAGCTGATAAGCGTTGGAGGGAAGGTTTTCTCAAATTTGGATGGAGGCAAGTTGGCCTGAGTTAATTTTTTCGATTTAGATTTAGTGTTGTAATGATTGGATGTGGGCAAGTAGGATACAGAAAGGAAAAGATAATCCTGGCTGTTGATGCTGTCTGGAATAAATTTCCTGATGAGTTGCGTAATCTTCATTGCCGTTTCATACGGGAAGAGGATGTCCGCTGATGTCACCCATTTGGCTGGTCGAGGGGCTTTCGTTAGCTTGATGGTCAAGCCATGAACTATATATGTGTCAGCAGAAACCCTTTCAATGCAGGACTCTTTCAACAGGTATGCTTCCCGCTCACGCATTGCTGTGAATACATGGATAAGCATTTTTGCAGCGTAATAGCACCGGTTGAGGTAGTTTGCGATATTAGATAACTGGTTAAAATTATATTTTTCACTGAGTTTAGAAAGGCCGCATTCTTCCATAGCTTCGTTGAAGGGTACATTGGGGAGCGCTGGGTTCTTGGATGTTTGCTTCATCCTACCGTAATAGGGGTTCGCTGCGACCTTGTGGTTGAGGTCTTCAATGTTTTTTGCAATAGAGTCGTATTCTGCAAGAAGGTTTTTATAGTTCGACATTTTCTGAAACAGAATGCGACCAGGAATGACGGGGTGTTGTTCTGACTCGTCATTTGACTCTCGGATGAGTTGTTCAATTAGTTTGATAGATAGAGGAGATACTGGATATATTGAATCTTCCACTATTTTGTTGAGCATTGTTTGAAGTATTCTAAGGTTAATTAATGATTCTGTACTTCGGATGTGTTCATCGAATTCAATCGGGCTCTCAAAAAGCTGGGCGAGAGTCAATCCTTTTTTTGAGGCGAAAGTATGGAGCTTACGAAGAACTCCAAGGTTGGACATAACCCCGTCGTGGCTAGGGAAAGAGCCTGTTCTTCTTGAGGGGCGAAATATCTGTGTGCAGATAATTTTCTTTGCTTGGGCTAAGCTCTCAAGCTCGATCTCAGTTTTCGTGCTAAATTTGGCGAAGCACATCCAAGATGTTGTGATATGATGATTGCTAAGCTGAGGCGTGAACCACTTTGTGTGAGCAAAAAGTGAAATGATATTTTCATCCTTGTCACGGCTAATCACTGTACTCTCATTGATCTCAGATACATCCATGTTCAAGTAGGCATCGCTGCTTTTGCTATCATGCTTTTTGGCGTTGGCCGAATTCATTTCATAGCTCCAATTCTTACTAGGTTGTCTAGAAGTGCTGCCCAGTAGTCAGTCAAAATTTCGCTCGAAAAAACCTCTTCTTCAATGCGGTCTACAGTGGAGCTGAATTCGCTCGAGGTCTCTCTGAGATTTTTAATAATGAAGTTGATTTTTTGGAGAGTTGCGCCGTTCGTTTTTTCAAACTCTTGCGCTGAAGTTGATTGGCTGCGTATCTCCATAAGGAAATAGCGGAGGCTGAGCAATTTGCGGATGTCGTTGTTCGTGGCGTGTACAAGGAAGTGTTCGCAGAACAAGCAGGTGATGAAGTTGCTGCAAGAAGGTTCTGCTACAGGGTGGTCGATCTGTTCCAGTGCAATTGCTTTACCAGGCTCAACACAATGCCCGGAAGGAATGCTTGTTGGCATCCTTCTTTGAATATTTTTCTTGTGAGCCTCTGACAGGAGGTTGTAGTAGGCGCTAATCTCCTTGGTGGCTACATCGTCAGCAGCAGTTGAATACGCCCTTGCGATTGTGCCGACACTGCTCTGCATTATTTGACTAGCCACCACAACTCCAAACTCTTTTAGTAAGTAGTTGTATTTGTAAAGTCGCAGTTGTCGATAGCTCAGAAAAGGGAATCTTTCATCAAGATATTTGCGAATTGCATCGCCCAGTTTTCTCAGTGCATTTGGCTGTAATGGTCTCCACCGTTTTTCCACAAGCACGGGAATTTGGATGAATAGGGAGTTGGTTGGCCTTTCTCTCGTGAGGAAAGATCTTAGTTTAAGGAACTGTTCAAAATGTTTTACAAAGCTCGTTGCGATTGTGAAACTTTGCGCCTTTCTACCTGCACGCCATTTTACAGTCCTGAATCCTTGGGTGCTTGGTACTATTTCGTACTCGCCTGATAACCATTCCAGATCTCTGATCTGCTGTTCGTTCATCCCGGTGTTGGCGGCGAACATTAGTAGAAAGCTATCATGCGCCCATTTTCCCAAACGGTGCCTATGTGTAGTCAGCACCTGTGGGTTTTGATTCTCTTCCGTGATGGTCTTCATCGCTCTGTAATAACGCTTAATGCGGAACTCATGCGTTTGCGGCCGCAATGTGCCTGACTTGTAGTGCCATAGGCCTGTGCTAGTCTCAGGTGGTGTTGCTCTTTGCGTATGGCACAGCCATTGGTGAGGAATTATCCAAAGATGCTCGTTCAGTAAGGTTACTTGAAATGGATATTTCCAATGATTCAGCAGGGCTTCCGTGAATGCGTTGAAAATTTCAGTGCACAGCCCAATCCCATGAGCTACCTCTTGCTCCGGTGGTACAGGAGTTGGGTTGTAAGTATGTTTCACTGGTACTTTCGGGTGCGCTGGTTTGAAATTTACGACGCATTCGGGGAAAAACCAGTGGATTATATAAAATGGGGTGCTCTGTTTTATCGCAGCGGTGTGGTAGACATACTTTCCCTCCATATATTTGTCGTAGACAAATTTAGAGTATTGTGAATAAGCTTCGTAATACCGTTCAACACTGTCAAAAAGGTCTGAGTATCCATTTGTGCCACTCCAGAGTAGGAATTGATTAAGTTCACCGGCGTTGGAGGAAAACGTTTTTTGGCTGATTACACCAGTCTTTACAGTCGTGATCGCATTTCTTGCCCAACCATCAAGTGCCTTGCACCTGTTCTCATCCAGGTCAAACTTTTGGCATTGAAACAGTGCGGTGTTCCCGATGCGATAACGATTGCGAAAGCAGAGCGATCCTACGTGGAATACAGTTTCGTCTTTAGTGGAAAACGCCACCTTATGGATGCCAAGCTCATCAATTTTTGTATTGATTTCTTGCATCGATAGCTTGTCAATCTCAACGATAGTAATACCAGTGACTTGACGTAGATATGACTTAACTTTAATTGTGTACATAATTTTCAGAGAGGGTCTGCAGGTGTTGTTCGAACATGCTTTGCGCTTGGAATGTCAACTTTTTGTCCTCACGGTAATTTAGATATCTTTCCGTGGTAGAAATGTGAGCATGTCCCATACGCTGTTGGACTTTGCCCAAGGCTCGTGCTATCAAGTGGGATCCTGGTGGTAAGCCTTTAATATGTTCTTCTAAAAGGTTCATGCCGAAGCAAGCTCTCAAGTTGTGGAAACGGAATTTGAAGGGTGATTCAAGTTTGTTGAGAGCCGGCTGAAGTCTGCTGGAAATAAATTTCCGAACCGAATTCCCCTCTTGGATTTGTTGGCCCTGTCCTCTCCTCATGTCGCCCTTGGATATGTGGAATGGGTTGCCATGCGATGTAAGGAATACATACTGCGCGCCATCTGTTGGTTGACCTGCCTTTGCAACTCTACGTTTGTAGCGTTCAGAATGTATATATGTGTAGATAAGGCGATTTAGCCAAGCTGGGATGTAAATTTGCATTTTCTTGTTGTTTTTATTATCAACGGTCGTATGGCGTCCAATTTTAATAGCTATTTCGCTGCCTTTAACCGCGTCAGGATTCAATATGTCAGAAGTTCGAAGGGTGTAAGTTGCAAGCGAACGTGCTCCGCTAGTGAGGGCTACTAGGAAACTCAGGATCATCTCTGTGTTTTGAGTTTCATAAAGGGATTTTATAAGCCCTCGCTGCTGCTCTTCGCTGTACGGGTACAACTTTCCGCCATCTAGGATGTACTCGCCCGTGTTGATCTCTTGCGATTGTTTTATGTTGAGGTCTGTAGTAGTGACCTCTTTCGCACTGTCAAATCCTTGTGAGTTGCTGAAGCGGATATATCGTTTTTTTTCAATCCAGAGCTCTTGAGTAGGATGAAAATCATATCGTTGTTTCATCCATCGATAAAAGTTAACTACCGAGCTAATGCGTGAATTAGCCGTAGATACTGCAAGCAGATTTCCATTTATTCTTTCTTCAAGCTCGGCCCTGTAATGGTAGGTTGGGCGCAGACTTTTCCGGACAGGAGTTGAAAGATAGTCTATCTGGCCGGCGGCTAAGTTGTTGATGTAATCGACCAAGCCCTTTGCGTAAGTTCTAAGAGTCTGGTCGGTAGGAGGGTTGTATTCTGACGCACGTGAAAGTAGATATAGAGACCCATGATGCCATATAGAACCGTCGGGCTTCAGGATGATAGGGATGTTTCTTAATTCGTATTTGCCCGAGTCGCTTTTGAAAGGCTGAATTACGTATTTGCCCTGAATGATAGCCGTCGCCTGGGGCAGTTCATCAATCGTAACTTTTTCTGCCTTGAATACGGAGATGCGCGGAAGCACTACATATCGATGCTTTCTATATGGAGTCTGGCGCGACTTTCGGTTAACTGCTGCAGGCATTTTTTGGCGGGCTGAGTGGACTCGGGCAGGAGATTTAAATTGCTCGAATTATCGATGTCAAGCATCATTAAAAGTATGCTTAAAGTATGCTTGTAGGAAATTTTTCTTTGTCTTTTTCATAATATTACATTAATTGACAATATGTATTTCGATTTGATTTTATTTCGTTTTTTCATAGGGCTTGTCCTCTAGGTCTTGTAAATCAAGGCTTTGACTTTTTTGGGATCAGATCGCAGATCAAAATGGTTGTCGGCGTGGGATATATATAATTAGCAGATGTGGAAGATATAGCGTCGTAGCGGATTGAGATCGGGATCTCAGTTAGATAAGGGAAGTTATCGATGAACGGTCGCCGAGCGGGCTGTTGGTGAGGGTGGGTTTACATTTTCTGAGACGAGTACAGGGCTGAAGGGCAATGGGATGAACACAGCCTGAATGGCCTCAAGTCGGCTCGGTTCGCCCCAAGCAGCGGGTTTCCTGGGCGATGCCCACCTAAGCTCGAGACACGGACGCTTCATCAGCAGGGTAGGACTGTCAACGTGGCATCCAGGGACGCCTGCTCCATTAGTCGAGAGGAACCTGTGGAACCGAACTGTTCTGTGTTGGGGTCACGCTCTTGGGGGGGGGCAAGGACTCGCAGAGACTAGGTTGAGATCTGGATCGCACATGTATGCACCTCAAATCGACTGAGATATGTTCATTCGGCTACCGCACTTTCAACCCCACCCCTTTCTCTTTCTTTAGCCTAGTGGGTATGACTCCCATCGGTCTGAGTGTGCTGATCTCTCAGCAGTTCATTAGCCAAGCGAATAGCACTCGAGGATGGGCCTCTTTTGCCTATGAGGGGGCTGTAATAGCCGTGCAGCGCGCACCAGCCAGTTGGTTTTTTTTGTTGTCGGCTAGAAGACGTTGGTCGTTGGGCCTCAACCCACCTGTTGGGGGATTTGGGCTACCTGTTAACCAAGCGTAAAGGGAGGGAGAGCTTCGGGCTTGGCTTCTAGGAAACCTGGGACACAGTTGTCCATTTTTTTGAGGAATTCACAGGGATTAGTCAATCGGTAAAAACTCACGGGTGATTCTGCACTTTGACCGTGTGCAACGTGATGTCGACCACGTCGCCATCGGCGCCGACTTGTGGCATTTCGATCCAGTCGCCGACCCGCAGCATGTCGTTGCTGGTCAGTTGCACGCTGGCGACGAACGACAGCAGCGTGTCCTTGTAGACCAACAGAATCACCGCCGACATCGCACCCAGGCCCGACAGCAGCAACAGCGGCGAACGGTCGATCAATGTAGCGACGATGATGATCGCGCCGAACACGTACAAAACCATTTTCGCCAGTTGCACGTAGCCTTTGATCGAGCGTGTACGCGCATGCTCGGTGCGCGCGTAGATGTCGAGCAGGGCGTTGAGCAGGGCGCTGACCGCCAGCAGCAGGAACAGGATGGTGAACGCCAGGGCGACGTTGCCGAGAAAATTCATCGCGGTTTTGCTCAGCTCCGGCACGAGGTGCAGGCCGAACTGGATCACCAGCGACGGCGTCATTTGCGCCAGTCGTTGAAACACCTTGTTGTGGCGAAAGTCGTTGATCCAGTGCAGCGCCGGCTGGCGGCCGAGCATGCGGCTGGCGTGCAGGATCAGGTAACGCGCCACTCGTCCGAGCACCAGCGCGATGACCAGCAGCACCAGCAGCGCCAGTCCCGATTGCAGAAGTGGGTGCTCTTCGAGCGTGCCCCAGAGGCCTTGGGCTTTGAGCCAGAGCTGTTTGATATCCATAAGCGGAACATTTCTTCTGTAAGACGCGAGGGCCGATTAGAGCATTTAAGACGCTGTGTATTGCAGCGAGTGACAAATCGGGCAACAAAAAAACCACTGATTGTCGCCGTTTGCACAAAGAAACTCGGCCTGAGCGCTCGAAACCGGTAACCTATGCAGCTGTTTTTTTGCATATCTTCGAGGTAGCACCCGTGTTTTCCCAATTCGCCCTGCACGAACGCCTGCTCAAAGCCGTGGCCG
>Ga0265296_1000533_pt1 | contig 56196 bp, 52 predicted proteins | sample MunlanPumphouse1_FD_189073 | JGI IMG/M metagenome (GOLD analysis project Ga0265296, IMG submission 189073) | Groundwater microbial communities from a municipal landfill in Southern Ontario, Canada - Pumphouse #1 | ecosystem: Environmental > Aquatic > Deep subsurface > Groundwater | place...
CACTGTTGATCTGGTCCTTTGCGATATCCGTGGACTTCTGGCTTGAGATGGCCACCTGTTCGGTGGCTTTTGCGATCTCTTCGGTACTCTTGATGGTATCCTTGATGGTCGCATCGAGCCGGGACACCGCCTCAACAAGACCTGTAAGAACGCCATGAATGGATGTGGCTGCCGTATTATAATCCGATTTCAGCTTGACAAGCGGATCTGCTTCATCAACACTGACCCGGAACGTGAGGTCGCCACTGGCCATCTGCGCAAGGGCAGCCTGTAATTCGTCGGCACTCACGGTGAGCAGTTCGGCATTTGCCTTTGCCTCATCCATCATCTCCTTGATCTTCACTTCCTGTTCGCGCTGTTTGGTGACATCATTGTACACACATAACAGGGTGGTGAGCGTCCCGCTGGCATCCACCATGGGAATACCATATTGCTCGAGGATGTGATCGCCGGAGGGGAAGTTGATCGCGATCTCGCCAAAACTCCGTTTCTTCTCGGTCACCACTTTCTTGAGTCCGTCCCCCTTCTGGCTCTTGATACGGAAATCCTTGGCGCTCATGCCGACAAGACGATCTTTTGAGAGCCCGGTCAGTTCGATATACGCCTCATTCACCATCAGGATCTTGAATTCAGGATTCATGAGCATGATGGGCATCGGGTTCTGCTTGACGATGATATCGGCACGCTGCTTGAGGGTGGCCACCTCATCGAGTTTCCTGCGCTCTTCGGTGATATCGTTGTATACAATGAGGATACTGGAGACATTTCCCGCTCCGTCGTCAATGGGAATACCGTACTGCTGGAGTCGGCGTGCCCCCTTCGGGAACTCAACAACCACTTCCCCTTTCGAGCGGTGGTGATCGCTGATCACATTCTTCAGCCCGTCCCCGGTCTGTTCCAGCACCTTGAAATCGTGGAGAGTCATCTTGACGAGATCGTTTTTGCTGATCCCGCTTAAGGTGACATAGGCCTCGTTCACCACGCGGATATGGTAGGTCTTGTCCACGAGAAGGATGGGCATCGGATTCTCCTGGACAATGATCTCGGACCGGGCCTTGAGCTGCTCGATCTCGGTATTCTTCTTCCGGACGGCAGTCACATCGTAATAGACAAAGATCAACGACGAGATCGATCCGTCACCGGCAACAACCGGGATACAATACTGTTCGAGAATGTGCCGGCCGGAGGGCAGTTCGATCGTGACTTCCCCGAACGAGCGGCGTTTCTGCTGCAGGGCAATCTTTGCCCCTTCCCCGGTCTGGGAGATGAGTTTGAACCCGGCAAGGCTTGAGCCCTTCAGCTGATCCTGCCGCATACCACTCATCTGAACGTATGCATCATTGGCTTCAAGAATGGAAAATGCCGGAGTGGTGATCAGCATCGGGATCGGGTTTTTGGTCACCATCACATCGAGACGGGTCTGTAAGTCCCTGACAATCCTGTCATCGGGAGCGGCAGCCGGCTCGCTTTTCTCAACCGCAGGAACATACGCCGGCTCAGGTTGTTTCCCAACCGCTGCCAGTTTCACGAATGCAGCATTCACTGCCGCAATCAGGGCTGCATATTCTGCCCCGAACCGCTGGACCTCCAAGGGGCTTACCTCCACTCCCGCCACCGCAGCGTTGAGTGCTGTTGCAATCTCTTCATTCAGCTGCAGCACATGGGCGGCGATCTCCTCGGTTGACCGGTCCGCATGACCGGCTGGCGCACCTGCACCGCTGAAGAGCGCTTTTCTTCCGGGTCGTTCGGTCATATCCATTCCCCCGCAGGTTCCTTAGAAAAAACATCCATTGACAATCCACACTCCCCCAAAAACAATCTATTTCTCCACAATATCCTTGATGACCTTCTCCATATCGAGCCAGATGATCAGGTTCTTCTTGGTATTCCCCTCTTCTTCAGACTTCATCTTGATGATGCCCTTGACAAAGGAGGAGAACTCGGTTGAAAACCCTTCCCCGATCTTGTCCACATCGGAATCCGTGACCTGGATAACACTGCTCACATCGTCCACAATGATGCCGACATTGCTCCCGCCCACCGCTTCCGGAACCAGCACAATGATCTTCTGGTTATCCCGGATCTTCTGGTCGGGAAGGCCCAGGAGGGTGTTCAGGTTCATGATGTTGGTGATCTCACCGCGAAGATTGATGACCCCGGAGATATACGGAGGTGCCCGGGGGATCGGCGTGATCGGAATCATCTCCACGATCTCCCGGGCCAGCTGGATATCCAGGGCATAGCGCTCACTGCCAAGTTCGAATTCAACAATATCAATGGTTGATGCCATGTTCTCACCTCAGTTTGAATACCTTCATCCGCGTTTCCAGATGATCTGCCATGACCGCAAGTTCCGATGACGCGCTTGCGATCTCTTCGGTCGATGCACTCGTCTCCTCCGCAAGGGCTGCCATGTCTTCCATCCGCTCCTGGTTTTCCCGGATGATGATCTTTGTCTGTTCCATACCCTCCATCACCCGGGTCGTTGCCTCGGCCTGCTCCTCGGTTGCTTTCGTGATCTCGGTCACTCCCTGTGAAACGATATTCGATTCAGAGGTGATCCGGTTCAGCGACTCAACCGTTTTGTTGACGCTCTCAATCCCGGCCCGGATTTCCGTATAGGAGCTGTTGATCGCAGCCGCGGTCTTGTTGCTGCTGTCCTGGATGGAGTTGATCAGGTCCTCAATTTTTCCGGTGGCCGTTTTGGATTCACCGGCAAGGTTGCGCACTTCCCCGGCAACCACCGCAAAGCCCCGGCCATGTTCGCCGGCCCGGGCTGCTTCGATCGCTGCATTGAGCGCGAGGAGGTTGGTCTGGCTGGAGATATCGGCGATCATCCGGACAATGGTTGAGATCTCCTTCATCCGTTCGTTCAGGGCTGTTATCTCCTGCACACTTTCCCCGGAGATCTTCTCCACAACGGCCATCTTGGTCGTGGTAATCTTCCCGAGTTCCGCGGCATTATTTCCTTCCGCGGCAGCTTTTCCGGCATGCTCCATCAGGGTATGCGAAGTACTGGCAATCTCCTCGATCGATGCCGAGAGGTCGGAGATCTCCCGACTGACCTTCTCAATCTCGTCCATCTGTTTCTTCGTTCCTTCCGAGGTCCGCTGGGTCTGGATTGCCACCTGTTCCGTGGATTTTGAGATCTCCTGCGTACTCTTACTGGTATCCATGGTCGTCACTTTCATCTTCTTGATAGCGTTCCCGAGGTCGAGAACCAGATCGTGAATCGAGGAGACCGCCCCGTTGTAATCCGATTTCAGCTTGACGAGCGGATCGTTGTCGGCGATCGGGGCCGTGAAACTGAGGTCACCGTTGGCAATACGGGATAACCCGTTCTCCAGCACGTCGGCACTTGCGGACAGGGCTTCGGCACGCAGTTTGGCATCCTCCATCAGCTGCGTGACTTCCAGCTCCTTCTTCCGGCTGTCGGTGATATCATTGTAGACAACGAGCACCGAGTCAACCGCACCCTGTGCATCCAGGAGCGGGATATAATACCATTCAAGGGTAAATGTCCCGCTCGGGAACTCGATGACCGACTCTCCCTTCCCCCGCTGTTTCTGCCGGATTGTATCTTCAACACTGCCGCCCTTGTTCTTCTTGAACCCGAACTCTTTCATGGAGAGGGAACCGAGGCGATCTTTTGAATAGCCGGTGAGTTTCTCGAAGGCGCGGTTGGACATCCGTATTGAGAGATCCGGTTGGACAATAAACAGGGGAAACGGGTTCTCCTGCAGGATACGATCCACCCGCTGCTCCGCCTCTTTTGCGGCAGTCATCTTCTCGTGCAGGTCCGTGTTGTCGGTGAAGATGACAAAGGCACTCTCCACGTCGCCATCCTTTCCGAGAAGCGGGATCGCGTTGATCACGAGGTATTTGGTGGTCTTGTCCTTGAACCGCACCACCACTTCTGTCGTTGTCGGCTTCCTTGTATCGAAACAGGCCAGGTAATGTTCCCCGGATACGATGGTGAGATCATAATCGGAGAGGCTGCCTTTGATCAGTTCATCATGGGTGCCCCGCCAGAGCGTCTCATATTTCTTATTGAGATAGATCCGCTGCCGCTTCTTGTTCAGGATTGAGATTGCCAGCGGGTGATACTTCATCATGATATCCGCCCGGGCTTTCATCTCGGCAGTCTTGCGGAGCTTATCCAGCACAAGGTTTGCTGAGGCGGCAAGTCCCGACAACTCCGGACCCACCTGTGTTTCATCAATCTTTACGTTGAATTCGCCGCTCGCGGCTTTTTTAAAGGCTGACTCAAATTCTGTTACTTCCATGAAATGATCACATCGGCAATGGTTTTGTAGGCAACACCGGCACTGCTGTCTGGAGCAAACCTTGAGATGGGAAGCCCCCGTTTCTGCGCTTCATAAATCTGGGGAGAATAAGGAACCGGATATACCGCTTTAAAGAGCCGGCGGATCTCCGCATCCAGCGCAACCAGCCGCTCATGTTCCGTCTTCTCTTCTTCTTTTTTAAGGATCTCGTCCGCGGTTGGTTCAGGCTTTTTGTAAAAGAGGTTGTGCAGCACCGTGAAAATATCCTGTTTTTCGGGGGTCTCCGGCTTATTCCCGGGGACCGGTCCTTCCCCGTACCGGGTAATGATGGCAAGTTCCGGCTTGATCTCGCGGCCCAGATCGATTTTCATATCGGAAAATATTGTTGAAAGAGTCGAGACACCGTCAAGGGCAAACGATCCGGAATCCAGCGTAACGATGACATGATTGGCCGCAAACAGGCCGTTGATCACCAGTTGTCCCATGCTCGGGGGCGTATCGATAAGGATGAAATCATAGGTATTGATTACCGGGGCCAGTGCTTTTTTGAGCACTTCTGCCCGGTTCTCCATGAGGTAGAGATAGGGGTCGACCCCGACAAGATCGAGATGAGACGGCGCGAGATCGATACCTGACGGGGTGGTCCTGATGATCTCGGTGATCGCGGTCACCGGAAAATCCTCGTACCCGCTCATGAAGACATCGTACATGTTCCTGCCGGATGACTGGGAGCCGTAGCCAAGTCCGACCGTTGCATTTGCCTGCGGGTCGCAGTCGACTACAAGGACCTTCTTCCCTGCCTGCACCAAAAAACCTGCAATATTGAGACAGGATGTAGTCTTCCCCGTGCCCCCTTTATGATGGGAAAAGGTTACAACTGGCATATTTTCACCTTATGGTAATTTTACCAAACGATGCTATAATAAGGTATGTCTTTAATATTACGGCGAAATGGCACGGAAAAAAATATGAAATAATCTATTGAATATTAAAATAAAAGAGACCGGTTCATAAATCCCGTGTACCGGATTTATTTTCGTGGTGTGCATGGCCCGACACCGTATGCATCCAACAGGATTTTTATGGTTATACGCGTTACATCTGGATAATGTCAGGACATGGATTTCCCCTCGCTGCCGGGATCGTCATTCTCCTTACCGCAGTCCTTTGTGCAGGCTGTATGTCCTCCTCGGTCGGGGATGTCGGGTACTCCAACCAGTCGATTGTGATCGACATCACGCATGCGGGTGAGCCCATGGATGCCCATGTCCAGGTCACCGTATATCGCCTCGCGAACCTGACGCAGGAACAACTGGCCGTTCTTGGCGCCCCGATCTCTCTGGTGCCCGGGAAGAATACCCTGGCCGTCCCGGCCCGGCTCGACCCCGGCTCCTACAAACTCTTTGTCTATATCATCAAAGACGGCGACCGGAAGACCGCGGTGATCCGGGATATTACGGTGTGATTTTCGTGGAAAACTTCACATCGCAGATGATGGAGGCCGCACGCGGGAATATTCCCGCAGACCGGATCTTTACGAACGCATCGATCTTCAACCCGTTCACCTGCACGTGGGATGCGGGCACCCTTGCCGTAAAGAACGGTATTGTCCTTGGCATCGGGGACTACAAAGGCAAGGACGTGTGTGATTGTTCCGGAAAATATATCGTGCCAGGCCTGATCGATTCACATGTCCATATCGAGAGTTCGCTGCTCACTCCGGCCGAGTATGCCCGCCTCGTTGTCCGGCACGGCACGACCACGGTCATCGCCGATCCGCACGAGATCGCGAACGTTGCCGGGTCAAAGGGTATCGAGTACATGCTGGATGCCCGAAAAGATGCCGCAATCGACATCCGGTACATGCTGCCCTCCTGCGTGCCGGCAACGCCCGCGGATATGGGCGGGGCCGTGCTGGATGCGGGGGACCTTCGCAGGTTTACCGGCAATCCCGGTGTGCTCGGTCTGGGAGAGATGATGAATGTCCCGGGCGTGCTCGCTGCCGATCCCGGTATTGCAGAGAAAATTTCTCTCATGACCATCCGGGACGGGCATGCCCCAGGCCTCACGGGAAAAGATCTCAACGCGTACCTCCTTGCCGGGCTCCAGAGCGATCACGAGTGCACCACATGTGTCGAAGCGGAAGAGAAACTAAAATGTGGAATGTTCATCTTCATCCGCGACGGTTCGACCGAGCAGAACATTGAGGCGCTCATCCCGCTCGTAACACCGGCCATAGTCTCCCGCTGCAGTTTTGCCACCGATGACTGCCATGCCGACCTGCTGGCGGAAGAAGGACACATCGACCGCTGCATCCGGAAGGCCATCGCATCCGGCCTGGCCCCGGAGCTCGCGATCCGGATGGCCACGCTCTCCGCTGCCGAACGGTTCGGGCTTACGGACCGCGGGGCTCTTGTCCCGGGGCGCCGGGCGGATCTCTGTATCATCGATGACCCGGAACGGTTTGAGATCCACCGGGTCTTCCGGAACGGGATCGAGATTCCGCCCCTGCCCTTTGCTCCCCAGCAGCCGTTCCCCCCCACCATCCGGTGTCCGGTCCCGTCACCGGACGCGTTCCGGATCTCCGGCACCGGCCCGGCCCGGGTGATTGGACTTGTCCCCGGCCAGATCGTGACCGAATCGCTCCGGTACGATTGTTCCGCAGATGAAATTCCGGATCTCAAACGGGATATCCTGAAAGTCGCGGTCTGCAACCGGTACCATGCAGCGCCCTTGGGTCTTGGCCTTGTCCACGGTTTCGGCTTCCGTGACGGGGCCATTGCAGGAAGTGTCTCCCACGATGCCCACAACATCATCGCGGTCGGGACGAGCGATGCACTGATCCACCGGGCCATCGAAAGCGTGATCCGGGCCCAGGGAGGCATGGCCGCAGTACGCGGGAACGAAGAGACGGTCCTCCCGCTCGACTGCGCCGGCCTGATGTCCACCCTGCCGTACCCTGACGTGGTGGACCGGCTCCATGCCCTGCACGAAGTCACGGGAAAGATGGGTGGGATCGAAAACCCGTTCATGTATCTTTCGTTCCTGGCGCTGACCGTGATTCCTTCCCTCCGGGTCACCGACCGCGGCGTCTTTGACGGCGTGGCATTCCGCGACGTGCCGCTGTTCATGGAATAAAACTACGGGAAGAGCAGGATCAGCACAACACCGAATACCATCAGGGCCGCACCGGAGACCCGCTGCCGGATGCCGGACTCGCGGAATACCAGCGTGCCGTAGAGTACCGTGATGATGATGCTCATCCGTTTTATCGCGCTGACATACGGCACGATCTGGTCGAGATATGCAGCATTGATCGCCACCGATTCGATGGTGAGGAAGATCGCGATCAGGATACCGGCCGCCAGGATATCCCGGAGCGACCCGGAGTGCGGCTGTGCCTGCACGGGTGCCGGTGCCGTGGCCGCTGGAGCAGGCAAATCCGATCGGTGCATCGCAGATTTCAGAAGGAAGATCATCAGAAACGCAGACCCGAGAATGGAGAAGACCACCGCGGATCCAAAGACGATGTCGGAGTTCAGTACCACCATCTTGTCAAAGCCGATGGCAATCGCGTACAGGAATGAAACGAAGAACATTGCGAGGATGCCGGGGTGGCTCGCCATGGCCCGAAACGGATCGAGCAGGCTCGTATGTTCCGCCGCGGTATTCAGGATGTACGACCCGGCAACGATGATGACGATCCCTGCCATGCCGGCAAGCGACGGGATCTCGCCAAGCATCACAAATGCCGTGACAACCAGGAAGAGCGGCGTGAAGGAGAGCATCGGCACGGCAAGCGAGATGTCCGTGGACTTCAGGGCCCGGAACGCGAGCGTGGTCCCGAGCACGTTGATGGCGCAGGTTGCCCCCACGGCATAGAGAAAATCCGGGCCAAGCGCCGGGATGCCCCACGCCAGGGAGAGGGCAAAAAGAAATATTCCCGTGCAGAGAAACCCGGCGGCTGCCAGCAGGTCGGGCTGCACAGACCGGAGAAATCTCTTGTTGACGATATAGTATGCCGCATCGGAGCAGGCCCCGATGCCGGAGAGTAATGCCCAGAGCATGAGGAAGATCGGTACTGTATTATCCGTGCGGGCTTATCGGGATTGTTGTCCGGGCATGCGAAAAAAATTACCGGCTGGCCGGTGCAATCGATCTGATCCAGTCTCCGGTGGTCATGACCTGCGAGAAACGTGACTGCTGGACAACCAGAATTGCGTTGTGAAGATCCGCATCCTTCACGGTGCCGGCGGGGTTCGAGATCGTGAGCGTGCCGGTGGCATCCGACAGGAACTTCACTGCATAGCCCCGGTGCAGGGCCTGCCGGGCGGTGGTGTCGCAGCACATCTGCGTCATGTAGCCGGCAATGACGAGATTTTTTATGTTGTGCTCTTCCAGCCAGGGACCGAGGTTCGTGCCGGTGAAACTGCCCGGCAGAGTTTTTTCCACCAGCAGATCGCGGGGGCGTTGCGCAATCTCCTGGTGGAGTTCCCATGTTGGCGTCCCGGGCACGAACGCAGGGGCTCCCGGCGCAGTGCTGGAATGCTGGATCACGATCACCGGCATGTGGGCTGCGTGGGCCGCATCCATGGCCTCAAGGATCCGGGCCAAACTGCCCGGGGGGTACGTGACCGGCAGGAGTCCGGTGAAATATTCGTTCTGGACATCGATGACCAGTAATGCTTCGCTCATGATCGCTTCACACCTTCAAATGTTGACCGGTCAATCTCCATCTGCCGGAACTGTACCGGTTCGCCATGAACCAGCTCCGTGCATTCACCGCAGGCATGGAATTTGAGTGATGCGTATAATCGTTCTGCCCGCGGATTATTTTTTCTGACAATCAGGCTGATCGTATCCAATGCCGGATCGGAGAAGCCGTAGTCCAGCGTGAGGAGCGCGAGGGCCCGGCCGAGACCCTGCCCGAGACAATGCGGGTGGAGGGCGATCCTGAACTCTGCACGGCGATCAGTCTTTTTTGACAGGATCGAGAAGCCGGCAATGGTGTGACCGACCTCCGCAACCAGTATGTCCGTCCCGTCCTCCTGGCTGTACTCATCCAGCCAGCCGCCATCCCGCAGGGAATAGTCGAGCATGCCAAACTCCGGAGGGTACGAAGGCCATGCCTTGATGAGGGGAATATCCCCGGGCCGGAGCAGGCGGAGCGCAATCATCCATCAATCATGGTATGTGCAAAAACAAAAAAGATGAGGCCCGGCAATGCCGGGCCGGATCTGATGAACGCTTTCGCAGGTCAGTGCGGTTCCCGATCCTGATACGATTCGCTCACCAGAGATCCGTTCCCCGGGGAATCTCCTGCACCCATCCAAACCCCTGGGAGACGGACTGCCCGATCCCGAGGTACTGAGGGATACGAAGATTTGTCCGGAATCTACCCTTGAAGATCATCACGGTCTGCCGGTCGATCCGTTCCCGGACAAACCGGACATGAGCGGTGCAGGTGATCGGCAACTCATGAGAATATTCCAGGGATTTTGCGAACGTGTTCAGCTGGGCGGCAAGCAGTTTCTGCATGAACGCGTCCCGGGCGGGTTTTCCCTGCAAGAGATAGAATTTTTTCTCGTTCTGCTGGTTCAGGGCAAGCCAGGGCGTGATGAATTCATATTCGTGCTCTTCGTCCGTGATCCCGAACGGTTCGGACCGGATCTCCGCGTCCCGCGTATCGATATGGCACCGGTTTTCTCCGATAAGGATCTCCGTGGTTCCGCGAGCGAGCGCAAAGAGGAAGTCCGCTCCCTGGCAGATACCGGTCACGCGGATCTCGTGCTTCAGCTGCCCGCAGAGGATGGGGGGATAGCGGGAGAGGACCGGGCCATCCGTTGTGCCGGGGCCGGCGTGTGCCGTTCGTTCAGCACACTCGCGGGAAAGTTGTGAACGGAACTCCGAGAGTGAGAACCGGAGCGGGTTTTCCGGTGTGAGGGTGAGGGTAAAGATGCGGCGTGTCATCGGATTTCGCTCATGAATTTTTCCTGAAGGTTTGATCGTTTCTGAAATATATCCACCGTTACGATGCGATCACGGAGAACCGTTTGATCGCGGTGGCAGTCCGGTTCGTGTCGGTGATGGCAATAAGGAAATCCCCGGTTGCCTGGATCTCGCCCATTGCACTCCACGTGTTGGTACCGCAGCTGCCTTCCTGCACCACGGAGGTGAAGAAGTCGTCAGGGTTTACCGAACCGAAGGGATTGTCGGACTGGGCCGGGACGATCATGTACCGCAGTTCCTGCCCGGCAGGAATGCTGGTGGTCCCGGTGATGGTGAGCGGGGTATTTGCCGGCTGGTCGCCGATGGGATCGATCGTGATCACCGGTGCGGCAGATGCATTGGTTACCGGGCAGATCGTGGGGGTGGGGGTGGATTGTGGTGTTGCGAGCGGACGCACGAGAATCTCCCGGACGATCCCGCAGTCGTGGACGATCCGGTAGCGGCCTGGCTCCCAACCGCTCGTGACAAAACGGTACACCTGCGTGGAACTACCCGGAGCGAGCGTTGTTGTTTCCGATTCATTGGGCTGCCCCGGTCCCATCTTTGTTGCCCAGAGGCCGTTCATTCCCTGGAACTTCACCGCGAATGAGGGCGGATTGCCGGCACACGAGAGCGCTTTCGTTCCGTGGTTGGTGACGGAAAATTCCACGACTTCCCCCTCGTTGTAGATATCGGTGTCCATCACGATGTAGCCGGACTGGGCTTCCGGCTGGTTGAGCGTGGCCCGGTAGGATGCGGTCATGGTGCCGGGCGTGACCGTGGTATTGTCGCTTGCATTGATCGATTTGGCCGGTGCGGTGCAGCCGGCACTGGCTACAAAAATGATTGCGATAAGAACGATCAAAACAAGCCAGTATCTGTTCACGCGGTTCACCGGAATTATTTTTTGATTCCTGTCATGATTCTTTTGTATGGCGCGATAAATCTGTTTTGCTTTGGGGGGCTTTTGGGTTAGCGGTGTCTTGTCGGGATCGAGTGAAGCGTCCTCACGAGTCCCATGGAAGGAAGACTAGACCGTTTCACGGCAGGGAATTAAGCGAATCAGTTTGTGGATGGACACTTCCGATAACGTACTTTCTCTTGCCGTGATGTATCCACATAACCGGTGGGGTGAAATGACATCGATATATTTGTCGATTCGCATGTCGGGCTCAGAACCATGCAGAGATACCACAACATTCCGGATTTTTGGACTTTTTTCATAAAACCCATAGTGATCTTTCAGAGAATACCAGAGTGCATAATTCGCACGCCGTACCTGACGCTTCAGGTCACCGGATTTCATGATGATATCGGATCGCTTCCAGTTCTTGGTTTCCAGAAGGAATAGTCCGGTTGGGCCGATGACAAGATGATCAATCTGGCAGTTTCTGATCCGTTCTCTCCGTTCCCGCCAGTAAATGGAATCGAAGAAATGCAAATTTACATCGTTCAGAATATGGAATTCGTCGGGTAATTGGGAGAGGACACTGATGATATGTTCCTCTCCCTTTGCCCCGATCAGGAACGAATTATTGTAAGTAAGGAATTGTTGTGTATCGGTGATGTTTTTACATGCAGATTTTATCGCGTATGGCTTATTGGCAATCGTTTTTTCCTTACGGTTCCGGAGTCTCCACAAATTCCATTTCTGTCCCATGAGCGGGAGATGAATCTGGTATGAACTGATCAGATTGGCACTCCAGAACTGGATGAGATATGCAAGAATCACAAAAAAAGAATCGCTCGCTTCGATCCGGTCGTTGATTTCAAGAATGTGGGTATAGACTTCCCGTGTGCGTTTGTTTATATCCTCGTTTAACTGCTGGTCGAGCTCCGCTTCACGATTTCCCAAGGCAAGAATAATTTCGTCCTGTCGCTTCCCTGCCGCAATTTTTGTCTCGACAAGAATTTCGTTGTAATTGTTCTGGAATTGTATGATCTCTCCGAGTGTTGCCAGTCTTCTGCCGTTGATTGGTCTGGTTCCGTTCAGCAGGTAGCGGGTGCTGCCGGAGATCCCGTGGATTCTGGCCATAGAATTTCCTTTGCTCTATGCCTCACCTTCAACAATTTTTATCTCCTCATCCGTCAGCCCGTACAACTCGTACACCAACTTGTCAATGGCTGCATCCGTTGCCTCAACCTGCCGGGTCGGCAAAGTTGATGGTGCGAAGGCAAGGAAGAGGAAAGGTAATCGTTGCGGGAAAAAGAGGAGTTGCATTCATGGAGCCGTGACTTTTTTTCTTCGTGCCATGATGCTTTTGATTATTTTATCCGGATCGTTTTTGAGGATTTTTTTCCGGTCTTCTGTCCAGTCACCGCTGCCCGGCTCATAGATATGGAGGAACCGGATCGCATCGTCAGGACCAAGTTTCTCAACCAGTACGTCAAGGCCTTCCTGTTGGATCTGGTGTAATGTTCTGGCGCTCATTTTGTTTCATTGAATTGTCGTTCCACCCAAGAAAAAACGGTCTCGGCACCTTTCAGGGCTTTTAAGAATTCCCGCTCGTTAACCGGTTCATACGATCCGGGATACCGGGTCGATACCGCATAATGGGTGAGTGATACGGCGGTTTTCACCTCATCCGTCACATTGGCATGGTTTTTTTCGAGTGCCTCAACAAGAAGAGCAAGTGAGTGCGTCTGGGGCGGGACGATTCCTTTCAGGATCAACAGGCCTTTTAAGGATTTTTCTGCTGCCTGTTCGCAGTCAAAGCAGAGGTCTTCGTACATGATGTCAGGAGCGCTCTTTCCCTGGCGGGCACGGGCGATATTACTTCGTGCACGGACAAGCCATGTTTCAGCAAGGGACCGGTTTTTCATAGATGATTCTTCCCTGATGAGCGATGTCGTGGTATATCATGAAGGGGTTGTCCCTGAGTTCATCGAACGTCTCCGGCGTCTCGACAAGAACATCGACCGGCACACCGACACCGTACAGGTTACGATAGAGTTCCATTGCGAGTTCACGGCGGTGTTTTACTCCCCGCTTGATGACGCAGATGTCATAGTCACTCTCAAGAGTCTGCGTCCCTTTTGATCGTGAGCCAAAGAGGATGATCCGGTCGGGATCGGCGGATCGGGTGATAATATCAATGATCTTTTTGAGTGCCGCTGTATTTCCCCGCGATGTTCTTCCGCTCATAAATCCCCGGCCATCAATCAATACATGCAATGGTGAACAGTGAAATGTTCTGTTGGTGATTGTGTTTTGTCCGGAAGTGGATAATCATTTCCCTGTTCCATCTATGAATTTCACATCTTCTTCCGTCAGCCCGTACAACTCGTACACCAACTTGTCAATCGAAGCATCCGTTGCCTCAACCCACCGGGTCAGCAGCTCCTTGTCGTGATCGAGTGAGACGTCCCGCAACATTTTATGTAATGGATCGGTAAAATCCTGGCGGAGCTGTGACTCGTTGAACTTCTCCTGCCCGCGAAGGCAGGCCTCACGATGATACGTGTACCGTTCAACAAGAGGCTGGATCGATTCAGGGACAGCCATTAATTGTGTGTCGCTCTTAACCGCGTTAAAGATGTTGAAATATATTTCAAGGGTTGAGAACAATTTTCCATTACGATGTCCCCCCTCCTCGCTCTGCTCGGAGTCGCTCGGCCGTCTATCGAGGCCTCGCTGGGCAAGGTCCTGCCTTGCAATAACGCCAACGATTCCGGTAAGTGCGTAGCGCAAAAGTCGCCAGATCTTTTGCGCGTTGGGCCTCGCAAAATTTTAAAATTAAAAAAAAAATTTTCAAAACATTTTTCAAACGTTCCGAAAAATTTCCAACACACGAAAATTTTCCGGTATCACCCGATGGCATTCCAGAATCCTGCATTTTCTCCGACGGTAAAATTCCCCTCTCCGACGTGAAGTACATCCCCAAAACAGGGCTTCTTTTCATTTTCCAGTATTATAGCCTGTCCAAAAAACGATCGGCCCTCCAATAGCGTCTATTAGCGCACTTTGAAATCTTCGACGGAGAAAATCCAATCCGGGGCAGTATCGCCCGATAAAATCTCCTTAAATTACCGTTTTTTGGGAATTACGCACATTTGGGTCGGGCCGGGTCAGTTCCCCGCCATCATTCTCCGACGGTGAATAGCGTTTACGAGAGTCTATCTTCCCCAGGGTATTTCGCAGGGATGATCTCCGACGTGAAACCTGCATCTTCGTCGTAAATGATCCTGCCGGCCCCCCTGTTCAGTAAAAAACTCCAGGAGTTTTGCATCAAACTGGGGGTTGCTCGATCCCAAACCGGGTGCGTATCGGGCTCCGTTCCGGAAAAACGGGCAATCGGGGCACGTATGGAGGCCGGATTGGGGTGGTCTTAACTCCGGAAACCGGGGGGTACGGGAGGTGGTTTTCTGGAGGAATTTACGGCGGGTGGGGAGGGGATTCCCGGTGCCGGGATTTGGTGGGGCCGGGCCGGGAAAATTTTTGGGGAAAGTTTTCTGAAAAGTTTTGGGAAATTTTTTTAGCGCGGGAAAATATTTCCGGAAACAATTCTGTGCGGGCTCCTGAATATTTTGCTGAGGGTCAATGGGTCACGAAAATATTTTCAGTGAAAATATTTTGAGCGGTGCGAGTTGGTGAGTGCGCTCCAGCGTTTTGCTTTGGAAAATATTTTTAGAGAAAGGTTGAGCCGGGATTTGGCAAGAAGTTGAGGAGAACCGGAACAATTCCGGTTCAAGGCCGGACTTTACGATCCCCTCATTTATTCACAATCCCGACAAATCTGGTAATCTCACTATCAGAGAGAATCGGTTTCCACCGGGAAATGTAACCCTGCAATTCCTTTGGGGAAACAACATCAATATCCCGATCCAGCTTCAGGTTCACCACCGGGTTGTTCAGCGAGACGACGAGCTTGTGAATTTCCGGCCGTTCAAGACTTGATGGATAGTATTCAAGGATATATGACCATAATGCAAACCTTGAACGGTTCATTTGCCAGATCAGTTTGTCGGATTTTTTTCCGAGATCAGAAGATTTCCAGTTTTTTGTTTCCAGCAAGAAGATGCCGGTGGGGCCGACCACGATATGATCGATCTGGCAGCTCTTGATGTATTCTCCGGTTTTGTTCCAGAACAATGCCCGCCGGAAATTCAGGTTGACGTCATTAACGACATGAAAATTATCCGGGAGGCGCGAGAGGGCGTTGATCACCGCTTCCTCTCCGTACGCTCCGATGAGATACGATTCGTTTGCTTTGAGGAATTGGTATGAAGCACTGGCATTATCGCGTTCCCTTTGTATGGCGGATTGTTTATTCCTAATATGATCCACCTTCCGTGCCTGGACGGATTTCAGTTCAGATGATATCCCGGCAAACGGGCTATGGATATGGTGCTCCCGCCGGGATTTTACGACCCGGTAATGCATCCTGCGACCGAACCGGGTAAAAAAATTCTCGGCGCCCGCAATTCTTCCACGAAGTTCTTCGAGATTCTTGTCGACAACTATTGTCTGTCGGGCAATATTTTCCTGTAATTGCCGGTCAAGTTGTGCTTCATCGGTACTGAGGCGACCGATCATCTCCTCATACTGCTGGCCAATGGTGACGTCCGTCTCTGCAAGGATTTTTTCGTAATGATCGTAAAAATGTCGGACCTCTCCATAGATTGCGGGCTTTTTTCCCCGCAGCGGTTTCATTCCGTTGATGAGGTACCGGGTGCTCCCGGCCTCCCTGTGAATACGGGCCATGGTTTTACTGAGATTATTCAGAATTGATGTCTGTGAGCATAAGGTTCACTCATTCGTCTGGATCCAATCCCGGCAGGAGAGGTGGTTTGCGGAGTAGGTGTATCTAGGGATTGAGGGAATTTTATTTCGCATTCGGGGCAAACTTCAAAGTAAATGGATTATTGAGAGGAACGAAAAAAGTTGTAATATTTTTTTGTGTATATTAATGCGGGTTGTTTGAGATTAGGTTCGAAAGCGGGTCATTACGGTTATATTTTGCACATAGAATCGGGATTTATGCAAATTAGATGGGGAAAAACGTTAGAATGTTTCGCGTTCTTCGTGCATTTTTGCTTGTTCGATTTCATTCGTAATAATCTCTAGATAATCATCGATCCAATTAACAACGAATTGATTGGATTCTTTTTTTCGTATTTCTAGCAAGAGATTCTTTTTCTTTTTAAGATGTAGCGACTCGTCACCCATCCACCCTTCTGATGAATAATTTGCAATTAACTCATGCTTTACGTCATCACGATTTCCATACTTAATCAACAGTTCTCTTGTTAATGGCCCAAGACCCTCATTAAGATCAAGAATTTTCGGAACGAATGTAGCTAATAACCAAGGTCGATAGTTAACGTCTTCGTCAACCCACTCAAAAATATCATTTGCAGGAATCAACATTATTGGAAATTTTTTTTCTCCATCAAAAGAGTTACCTCCTTTCAACCATGATAAAATTTCGAAGGCTTGAATATTTTTTTTCGTTGAGATAACTTTTTTAACAATTTTCCAAATTTCTTTAGGGTTTGTTTTAGTTAACTCGTAGAGATTTTTTTGAATTTCAGAATCAAGATTATTTATAAGTGAGTTTCTTGGATTCAAATTAATCAAGATTTTTTTTGCAAGCGAAAGACTCTTTTCGGGATATTGATGAATAAATACTTGCGCTGTTTCAGACCAGTGATATTCAGCCATTTGGGGAACTAATGATTCGCTTTCCCTGAAAAATAATTTTTGAGTTAGAACTCTATATGAAAGCGATCCGGGAATATTTTTTTCTGCGGGATGAAAGACAAAATAATGGTGAAATAGATCTAAAGCAGTAAACGGGGCAATTTCATCATCTACTTTCATTAAGAATTGTATCCACTTTGTAAAAATTTTTGGAGAAATATCCTCTATATCCCTCCCAACAGTGAATAATCGAAACTGATTCGAATGAATCACCCCATCTTCGGCTAAATTCAGAATCAAAGCGGCAGATTTGTCCGTTAATCCAGATCTCCAAATAAGCTCGGGAATCCATTTGACTAATTCTGGTCTCTCTAATATTCCATCAATGAAAAGATCTCTTCTTGTTCTGTCCTTTACAAAAAGGACTTTGAGATATCCCCCAATAAATGTAGTATTAATTGGAATCGGTGTCTTATCATTCAGATTCAACAGGGGTTCTTTAGATATTTTTTCGAACTCTTCCATCAATTTTTGTAATAAAATAAATTCTTTATCAATTTCCCCCAATTTGTATCCAAATTGATAACCATTTTCAGCTTCAGGAGAAAACAACCAGGGTAATTCCGGATACAATATTTTCGGATCCTCAAGGACTTTTTTTGCAAGATTCTCTCTAATATTTTCGGTCCGATCCCCATATTCGCCTTCGTCATTAAAATGATCAGAAAAAAGGTCTAACCCCACATATCTACGAAGTTGAGACGCAAAATCCTTGTTAACATGGGAATTTTTTATCTTATTTAATTCATCAACAATTTCTGGTTGTAATCTTTTCAATTCAAAATGGAGAATATTTTCGATCGATGAAATTATCTGTTTTTGAGTTACATACGGTTTTTCTGATAATATCTGTAATCCGTGAGTAACCAACGTTGATAAATTGGGATTTCTAATTAATCCTCTAGCATGTTTGAATAAAATTTCTATTGCTATTTTTTGGTCGTGTTCATCAAGTTGGTCAATGTTTTCCAGCAACAGGTTCCAGTATGCCCGATATGCATTGTATAACTCGCCGTAGGTTTTAGGAAACCATAAGTTTGGTTCTTGATAAAATCCCTTATAGTAAGGTAAACTCCTGATGTGAGAGAACGGAGGTTTTAGGGCTTTATCGAAGCATTTTAAAGATAAAGATCTACTTTCTCTCGATTGTGAAAACAGAGCTTCCTTCAAAATCGGAATTCTATCTTCAGGTGGAAGTTCTGTTGTGGCAACTTTGCCTACACCTAATGAAAACAGTTCTGAAAAAATTCCGCTCGCATTGTTTGAATATTGTTCATTTTCGGCAATACCTAATTTTAAAAGAAGTCGAGCGGCATCAAAAAATAAATCGCGATACACTGCAATTTTCTCAAGGGCGAATACTACTTCTCTGCGGCCAGTGTCAAATTTTAATAATTGATCGTTATCCCATATTCCAATTGTTCGGTTTAAATATTTCAAGGCAATTTTTGGATTTCCTTCAGCTACTGCAAAAAAAAAATTTGCACCCAATTTAGTTCTCAGAATCCTATCATCGCAGAAAATTCCATTCGGTCGAAATAATTGTTCAATAATATGAGTGGCCGCGCCGGAACTCCGGGAGTAGGCAAACATTTCGAGATACCATTCAAACATCTTCGGTGGAACGGATTGAGCAACTTTCTCTGGAGAAAATACATCGGCGTAAACTTCCATCCAATCGATCCATAACTTGATATGAAGGGCTTTTGGGGTAATATAAAGGACAAAATCCCCTTGTAAAATCTTTCTTTGTTGTAGTGTTTTGACAATGCTAGAGAATTCAACCCATGTTATCTGATTATTTGCTTCCGCAATAAGTTGCCAAATTGCTTTTGCTTCAGGTTCATATGGTCCTTTAATCCCGAATCTCTTAAAGATCGATATAAATTGTAAAACCATTCTTCGTTTTTCAACAATCGGATCAACTGGATTATCTCGTCCTGTAATATATCGATTCCAAACAATTCCTGTATCTGGTTCCCTTAGCAAATCATCGGGATAGTTTCTCAAATTATAACCTATAACATGAGCTACTCGTGGGGAACCGTCGCATAGTTCTGCGTATCGGCTTGATGAATCATGCGGAATCTCATATTGTTCAATTATTTTCGTAATTTGTTGTTGGTCCAATTTTGGGGCCTCAATAGGAATTGTATTCCCACCGGCGTGATCAAATTCTGTAAAAATTGAGATTATCTTAATCTTTGACCCGCGGTTTTTTAATCGATTCCAGATCTCAACCCGGGAACCAAAATCGCATTCATCAATAACAAGGATAACTGACAATGGGTTGTCATCCCTCAAGAGAAGATTGTAAAGTGGGTCCTGTATAAACTGATTTGGAGATTGATAATATATGACGAGTGGTGACAGGTCCCCGATTTTTTTCGATGGATCCGTTAGATCAAGTCTTAGTGACTCTAAAACAAATTTTGTTTTCCCGATTCCAGGTTCACCCCAAACAAAAAGATGCACCGATTCGTCATTTCGCCGCAAATTCTTTTGAATTTGATCTATAAGGTCGATTTGGGCATTACCGAAAATAAATTGGGCTTTCATATCTTCATTTCGGGCCCAACTTTGAAAAGTTTGGAACTTTGAAGATGTTATATTTTTTAGAGTTAGAATTAATGATGGAAAATGACTAAAAAAGCCAATTAAATTATTTATACTCCACACATCTACCTTCGCGTCAGGATAACCACATTCGCAAAAAAACGTTTTTATTATTCCAATAACTTTTGTTCGATCTGTAGTAAGGTCCACCCCAAAACAAACTAAAATATAACAACCATTCCGTTCTAAGCAATTTTTAATATTAGCCCCCAAGTAATCAAGATGAACAGATCTTCCTTTACCAAATAATTCATTTTTAATTTTACTTTTTTGTCTGGGATTAAACGAAGTTCCGGTCTTAATCTGAAACCCAGAAAATCCATCAAATAAGAATGTCCCATTCGTAAGTGTCTGATCTTCCAGAATTGTTGCATCAATCCCACCATCTCCAACGAATATTTCTTGGGAGATGTTGATTTTATTAAATGGAAGCCCGATCCTTCTTGCCTCTGCTAGTAATAGATCGCGAAAGTAAGTTACTGCTTGGTCCTGAGTTAACCTTGAAAGATCATTATTTTCAAGAGAAAATATTCCGGTCATGGAGAGTTCAATATTATTCTTTAGGGGCGACCAGATGATAAAATTATAGAGATGCTCTTTGTTATTTCCTAAAAGATTTCAAAATATATACCAAAACATTACCTGAAATCAGATGGGCCATACGCTCATCCACACGCCTAGTCCCCCACACACTCCTGATATATCCAAGTTCAGCCACACCGCATAACAAAAATGCGTTTCCTCTACCCCTCCCTCCTCCTTCTTCATCGCGTTCTCATCCTTATATCCTCACGGCCCTGTACTTCCCCGCAGCTTCCCACCACAGGGGCCTGCCCATGCGGAATCACAGCACCTTCATCCCGGTCACCACCCCAAGCAGGAGAATGATCACCGGCTGGTGCACAATATAGATCACAAGCGAGTGCCGGCCCAGCAGCGAGAGCGGTCGGACAACAATGTCCGGAACCCTCGGCATCGTGAAGTGGCGCACGCCATTCCCGTACAGGAATTCGCCTGCCCCAAGACCCGCCAGCACCACACCGAGCCATGGGAAGATGGGCGTATAATCCACGGACCAGAACGTGGCGGAATGAAGCCCGAGCGGGAGGAGCAGGAACGCTACGGGATCCGGCAGCGAAACCGAGATCGGGTTGATGAGCGGGATCACGAAGAGACCGATCGCGATGACCGCAAGGCCGACCGGGAGATTATATTTCTTCAGCCGGAAGAAGAGCGGCGAGAGCATCACCGAGACACCGATCAGGTGCAGGATGCCAAAGAGGATGCAGCCGGTGGGAATGAACAGCCAGGTCGCGAGCGTGACGAGAAGCCCGAGTGCGAAGATTCCTGCGCCGCGAAGAAGAAATTTTTTTGCGAGCGGAAGACCCGAGAGCGTTCTTGTGGCCCGGGCATGGCTGACCACGAGCGAGATGCCGACAACCAGCAGGAAGAGCGTTGCGGTCGCATACGCAAAGTACCGCCAGAACCCGGTCGCGACATTGACGGCCGCAAGGGAGAAGTAACTGAGATCGAAGAGGGTGTGGAAGAGCACCATCATCAGGATCGCGATCCCCCGGGCAAGATCGATCTCAAAGAACCGCTCCTGCGTGCCCATACCAGAAGATTCGGCGTTGTTTGGTCATATGTGTTACCCGGGAGATAGCCGTGATGCAAGAATCCATACGTGACAAAACCAAACTTATGATGAGTGTTGACGATGTCGCAGGAGAAAGACGAACATATCCTTGAAGCAATAGGCCGGTGCCGGATTGTCATCCGCAACGGAGAGGTCGTGGAAGTGGGCGAGCCGCAGATCAAAGACTGCCCGCTGGCAAAACGGTTCGCGTACCCGATCCCGGATATCAAACCAGAATCAGTGAAGGCGAACATCGAGCACCGGATCAAGGCGTTCGGTATGTGCACGCCCGACCGCGAGGTGCTCGATACCCGGGAGTTTGTCGGGTTCGGGGCATCCGAGCTGCTCAGTTTCGGCCTCTCGGCCGGGATCTTCGATGCCGTGGTGCTCGCGTGCGACGGGGCCGGGACCGTGGTTGTCACGCAGCCCGCGATGGTCCAGGGCATCGGCGGCCGGATGTCCGGTCTTGCCTCCACCTGTCCCTACCCCTCGGTCATGGACCGGATCGAGCAGGGCGGCGGGTATGTGGCTGACCGTGCCCATGCAGCCATGGACCAGCTGGCGGGCGTTCTTCTCGCTGGTGGTCACGGGTTCCGGAAGATTGCCGTGACCGTTGCGCTGCCAAAGGATGCAGAAGCGATCCGGAAAAAGTTCCCGGACGCATTCATATTCGGTGTCCACGTGACGGGACTGAACACCGAAGAGGCGGAGCGGCTCGTTGCCGTCTCCGATCTTGTCACGTCCTGCGCATCGAAGACGATCCGGGACGTGGCCGGCAAGAAAGCGCTGGTGCAGGCCGGGGTCTCCATCCCGATCTTTGCCCTGACACCAGCCGGAAAGGATCTCGTCATGCAGAAGATCCAGAACGGTGCTGAACCGGTGCTGGTCAAGCCAACGAAACTGCCTGCCCTTGGGGACAAGCAGCCCGAGCCGCTCGTATAACATCCAAAATCTCCCCACTCCTTTTTTGTTTCACCCCGGGTATTTTCTGCAAATATAGTTGCCCAAACAATAATCAGGGCTGACGGCGATCGATCATTACGAAACGGGCTCTCCCGTTCCGGATTTTAATGAGGTGATCTTGATGGTTGAAAAACAGTTAGGCGATGCTGAAAAGATGATCGGGGGCGGTGTCTCGTCCCTGGGGAAAGGAGCACAGGGATTCAGCCAGGAATTCATGGACTTCCTGAACAAATATTCGGTCATCGGTCTGGCCGTTGCAGTGGTCATAGGTACGGCCGCAACAAAACTGGTCAATTCTACGGTCGCCGATATCATCATGCCCATCATCGCGGTGGTCGTACCGGGTGGAGACTGGCGGGCAGCGGAACTGGTCATCGGGCCCCTGAAGTTCCTTGTCGGGGACTATGTGGGCGCGATCATCGACTTCGTGATCGTTGCCATGGTGATCTTCATTCTCGTCAAGTATATCATGAAAGGGGACACGACGAAAAAGATCTGATGATCTTTTTCTTGAACCCGGGGCTTGAGAGCCCCTTCATTATTCGAAGAAAGTCGGATGGAAATACAAAATCAACTACGATTTTGTGCAAACCGAAGTATCAACCTTTTTTATTAGATAGAATTCGGCACTCTCAAATTCTATGATGCCGGTAAGATAATATTATGAACGGTGAACTCGACATCGTCGCAATCTGCGCATTATTGGTATCAGTTATTTCTATTATCTTAGGATTTTTTGGACTATATTTCCAACGTCAGCATAATGTTTTATCCGTTCGACCAATTGGCAATATTGGTTTATTTCAAAGCCCTGATACTTTTGCAATTAGTATTGTGAATAACGGAACTGGCCCTATGATGATAAAATCAGTTAAAACTGTGAATATGGATGGAAGTAAAAAAGATTATCCTGTAGAGTGGATTCCACTTGGAGATAGGCAGTATTTTTGGGGAAATTTGGAAGGTACTGCAATTAATAATGGAACAAAAGTCGACATTTTAGTATTCAAATTTGATATTAGTAAACCAAATCAAATACGAAAAAGAGAGGAAATTCGCTCAATTCTTAAAAATCTTACAATCCAAATAAAGTATGATGATATGTACCAAAACAATCGACCTGATATAATTAAATCATTAGATTATTTTGGAGAGGAAATCGGCGTCAAAAAATAAATGCAAACTTTCATTTTATCGGATGTTTTCCATCTTTTTTCAGTCATTGGTATAACCGCCACTATCTGCTATCTTCATGAGCCGGCAGAGCGAATAGTAGCCCTCATGGAGACAGCAATCATCGATACTCTCATCTTCCTTGCGGTGGGCATCTTCGCCGCCGTTGTTGTCCATGTTGTATTCAGATTTCTCAAGAAGCAGGCCGAGAAGACCGAGACCATGGTGGATGATCTCGTGGTGTACTCGCTGGGCGCCCCGCTCACGATCCTTGCTTTCTTTGTCCCATTCTTCTTTGCCATCCGGCACCTCATCGAGCTGTACCCGCAATACCAGTGGCTCTCGGATGCGAACGTCCTGACATCCGGATACATTATTGTCGGGACCTGGATCGTGGCCACATTCCTTGATGAGTTCCTCAGGATCTATGGCAAGGCTCTTGCAGAATCAACCGATACGGAACTTGACGACCGGATTGTGGAGATCCTCCAGAAGATCGGGAAATACCTGGTCTGGTTCATGGGTCTCCTCTATGTCCTGACCCTCTACAATGTCAATGTCACCCCGCTCATCGCAGGAGCCGGCATCGTCGGTATCGCGATTGCCCTTGCGGCACAGGACCTCTTCTCCAACTTCTTTGGCGGGGCGGTCATCATCACCGACCAGCCGTTCAAGACCGGCGACCGGGTGCAGATCAATGAGATCGTGGGCGACGTGATCCATATCGGTCCGAGAAGTACCCGTATCATCACCCTTGATTCGGATATTGTGACCATCCCCAACACCAAGATTGCCACGAGCGTTGTACGTAACTATTCGCTGCCCAACCCGCAGGTCAGGATCCAGATCCCGGTCACCGTTCCGCTCACGGAAGATGTTGCAAGAATCAAGAGGATTCTTTCTGAGATCTGCGATGCGGCCGTAGAGAACCGTTCGGACGTTATTGCCCGAACCCCCCATCCGACCATATATCTCATGAAGATGGACAAGACCGGACTGATCTTCCAGATCACCGTGTATTCGTCCGGATTCCAGTACAACAGTATCATCCAGGACTACATGAACGTCCAGATCGTTGAGCGCTTCCGGAAAGAAGGGATCAGTATTGTCTGAGACCCGTGGGTTCCTGCGTGTGCGGTCATCACCCGTCACCACCCATCTCTTTATGGCGCGGGAGAGAATACCAGAACAGGCAGAACCGGATGTGGCACTGCAATACCATCTCCGCTCAAACTCAATAAGGTGAACCATGAAATACCGTGCACCAATCCTTCTCTTTCTTGTCATCCTCGCTACCCTGCTGATACCCGCAGGTGCAGACACGGCAAGCGAGACCGGACAGGGTTACATCACCGTGACCAACCCGCCGGCTGCGGATTTTTTCTCAAGCGTCCGCTACGGCTCCGCCCCGTTCACGATCAGTTTTGCTGATTCGTCGCGGGGATACGCCCCCATGACGTACCGCTGGGACTTTGGGGACGGGACCGGTTCCGGGATGCAGAATCCCACCCATACCTACAAATCTGACGGGGAGTACACCGTTACGCTCACGGTCACCAACCAGTACGGTACGGATACGAAAACAAAAACCGCATACATTGGCGTGGGCAACGCCCCGGTGGCAGAGTTTTCTGCAACACCCCGCGAGGGAGCGTTTCCGCTGACCGTTGCGTTTTCGGATATTTCGAAGAACCGGCCGACTGCATGGGCATGGGACTTTGGGGACGGGACAACGTCCGTTGAACAGAATCCCTCGCACAGTTACACGCAGGCCGGCATCTATTCGGTCTCCCTGAAGGTTGGCAATAATTTCGGCAGCGATACGCTCGTGCAGCCGGGCTTCATCAATGTGAGCAGCCCGGCACCGGTTCCCGCAGTTGTGCCAGCCGTCCCGGTAAAAGAGAAGGCCGGGGGCATTGTCGGCCTGATCCAGGAAGCAAAGGGGTCCACGGACAAGAACCTGCCAACCGCTGCGTTCATCCCGCCGGAGTTTATGGCGCTTGCCGCCATGATCACGAGCCTGGGCGTGGTCTTCATCCAGTTCCTGATTGCAAATATCGGGGCGATCTCCCAGATCGGCTTCAAGGTGGCAAAATTCTTTGCCGATCTCTTTGGCGGTCATGCGGTCGAGAAACTGAGCGAGAAGGAGATCGCGGCCCGGGGCATTGCAGCGAGAAAACAGGAGCAGCATTTCTTTGGCCTGTCTGCCAGTGAAATGATCATCGTGGAGGTGGCCGTGATCATCGTGGCGCTCGCGTTCATGCTGGCGGACCGGGCCGAGCTGACGCTGGAGATGGTGCTCATCTACATTGCCGTCGGTGCGATCTCGGTGGTGCTCCACGATTTTGCGCACCGGTATTTTGCCACAAAGCACGGCTACGATGCCGACATCCGTTTCTGGGGTCTTGGGACCCTCATCATGTTCGCAACGGCCTGGCTCTTTGGTAACGCTTTTGCCCAGTCCTACCGGAACCTGGTGAACCGGGACGGGGGAGCGGACGATGCCCGGGAGACGGGGATTGAGATGGTCGCAGGCCCGGTCATGAGTATCATCCTGATGATCGTCTTCCTTCTCATGGTGCAGCTCGGGGGCCTCTGGGCGGTTGCCGGCGGGATCGGCTTTGTCATCAACCTCATCACCGCGGTCTACAGCCTGATGCCCATCTCGACCATGGACGGCGGCGCCATCTGGAAGTGGAACCGCACGCTCTATCTCGCGCTGCTCATCCCGATGCTCGCGTTCTATATCTTCACGTTCATGCTGGTATAGAAAAACCGGGTTTTCTCATTTTTTGTTTTTTTTTAGATCCTGGCGGGGATAACGCCAATATACATGAAGATCAATCTATGCAGCGCTATGAAGAAGGTGCTCCGTACCCCCTCACCCAATGCCCACCTGTCCAAGCTGGAGCGGTGCGGGTCAGCGGAGCTGCTGGGAATATTCGAGACCTGCTTAAGAACCGGTTCACATAAATCCCCCTATGGACCGCTTCCTGAGGTCTGGGGGAGACTCTTCTCCGAACTATTCCTCTCCCCGGAGGAACTGATTGACGAGATGCAACGCGGGGAGTACCGGTTCAGTACTGATCATGAGCGCATGCTGCGGGAGTTCATCAGGGCGGACTGTGCAACCGGCGGGTCGTTCATCATGAAGGTTATAAAGACCGGAGGGAAGATGGACCGGGCGGCCCTGATCATGATCGCAGACCCGGATGATCTGGTCGGGTTCGAATACGATGGCAAGATGGCGCTCCACCATCTTATGGAAATCTGTGACAAACGCGTGCGACCGGTACTTCTCCGGCGGGCCGGGAAACGACTGCAGATATTTGACCGGAGGGATATCCCCCTCATCTTCTCGGTTTTCGGCCTCTGCGATCTGGGTGTGGACGATCTGGACGCCATTACATCCGTGTTTTCCGAGGATGAACTCAAAAATATCATGGGCCGGAAGAGAAACGGGAGAACTGCATTCGAAGTGTTTACAAATGTCTCCACCATGATCCGGAGATATAATTCATGGGATAGGAATGAGATCATGGAACGGAACGCGTTCTATATCCCGGCTGCAAAAGATATGAAGAAAGAAGAAGATGAAAAGCCGGCCCACATCAACATTGTTTCCCGGCTGCCAAAGAAGAACCGCCCGCAATAAGACCCGGGTGCGGACACGTTCAGAGCAGCACTACCCTGATCCTTTTTCGATATGTTCAAAATTTACAGGAATCGGCCCTGAACCTGCCGTAATGCAATGGCATTTTTTTCATGAAATGAAGGGGTATCTTGGAATCCCGGGGGGATTGCCGGCTCAAACGTGGTTATGCTAATAGGGAATCAGGAGAGGTGGATGAGTTCCCCGCATGAACAACGGGTAAACGCATGACCGGAGGATCCCGCGAGATCTTTTGATATCCGGATTTCTGCATGACATTTCGGGCACCGGATTATAGTGAAGTGCTCCGCTTCAAGAGCCTGCATTCGTTTATCAAGATCGATTATCGCGGCCTTCACTCTCTGATGAAACGTATTGGAATCTTCCTGGACACCTTTTGGAAAATAATCTGCCATACCGATCACACCTGTGCATCCATCGTTTCAAGGGCAAGCATCATTAATCTGATCCAGCCGCCAGAGATCATAACAAACCGGATCAAATTTTTTCTCCCTCCGGTAAAATCCCCCCAGTAATGCAGGAATATCGATCAACTTCACGGTCTGTTCAAAGACGATATCCTGGACTTGATGACAGGAGTCCTCTGCATCTCTCTGGACATCTGATACAGATTTATGACCGGATCTCCGGTATGAAAACAAGGCTATGTCGGGTTTGAGCTTAAACCCATGAGCCGGTACGCCCCTTTCGGCACAACCATCTCGAATCGTACCCCCGTCCCCGGTTCACCGGTCTCCGAGATCGTGATGCCGGTGATCGAGAGGATCTCACGGGAGAGAAAGAGCCCGAGGCCAGTATGTTTGCCAAAGCCTTTCTGGAAGAGATTGTCCTTATCAAGAGCAGCAATGCCCACACCATTGTCACGATACGTGATAACGAGCCCGTCCGGTATCTCCTCTGCGGAAAGGCGGATACTGGTCACGGTGCCACCGTGGCGCAGGGTGTTCTCCATGAGCGTATAGAACACCTTTTCGATGAGCGGATCGGTATACACAGAGATGCCGGGAACCGTGGCATCAACGGCAATTCCCTTGAGGGGGAGTTGTGAGCCGGCTGACTGGAAGAGGGTTGCAACCTCCTGCCACCGGGGGGCCTGAACCCCAAGGTCCTCATACATCTGGGTAAATTCCAGTTGTTCGCGTATCGCATCGGCTGCATTGTCGCCTTTTGTTAATAATTCGAGAAGACGGGGATCTTGTTCCCGCACTTTTACGAGTGCAAGAAAGCCACGAAGCATTGTGATCTTGTTGAGAATATCATGACGGGTGATAGAGGAGAGCATGTTGAGCTTTTTTAATGCCAGCTGCAATGCCTGCGCGGTCATCTTCCGTTCCGTGATATCCCTGACGATACCCACAATAAACTGCTCGCCGGCAGGGTTGGTATACCGGGTCTTTTTTGTCACGGTAGTGTGAATGGTGCCATGAGAGTCCGTGATGGTCTCTTCACTCTCATTTTCCTCACCGGTCCTGAAGACCTCGTCATCATTTTTCTGGAAGATCCCCACTTCATCGCTACTGAAAATATCTGAATCGACCTTTCCGAGCAACTCCTCGCGGGTGTGCCGGGTGAACTGGCAGAAGCGGTCATTCAGGGTGACATAGCGGTTCCTGCGGTCCTTGATGAAGAGGGGATCTGCAATATTGTTGATCACCGCATCAAGATACGTGTTCGATTCCCGCAATGCCCGTTCAATGGATTTCTGGTGGGTGACATCCCGCAGGGACTCGATTGCACCGGTGATCTCACCGTTCCGGTCAATCAGGGGTGTTGCACTAACCCATAGGGTGATCTGGGTTCCATCCCGGCGGGTGACCGGGGTCTCGATCTTTACGATATTTCCTTTGTAGCGGACATGGGGGTAAGCAGATTTTATTCCCTCAGTATCCCGGCGCAGGATATAATCGAGCAGGAACTGATGCCTGCCATCGAGGACCCAGGTTCTGTACGCATAATTCCCTTTCCCGATAATATCTCCCGCCGGAATCCCGCTCATCACCTCCATGGCCTGATTCCATGCAACAACCACCCCTTCGGTATCAACGACCATGGTCGCATTGGGAAGGAAATTGATGATCTCGGCAAGCCTCCTGCTGGTTTCACGATCCGCCTCCTCTGCCCGCTGTTGCAATGTGATATCCCGTATCGTGCCGATAAACGCTTTGCGGGATCCCTCCGAAGTATACTGCGGCACGAATGTGATGAGTACGTCAAGGATCGTCCCGTCTTTTTTCCTGAACTGTGTCTGATGCTCTTTTACACACCCGTCGCGTTCAAGGATCTCAAGAAAGGTTAGTCGTTCATCCGGATTTGCATAGAGTGAGGACACGGAGACACGAGCCATCTCTTCCCGGCTGTCGTACCCGCACATCTCAACAAGCGCATCATTGAAGTCGATCAGTCGCCCATCGGGGGTCGAGATGAAGACACTGTCAAGCGTTGTCTCGAAAAAATGGCGATACCGCTCTTCGCTCTCTTCAAGCGCCCGTTCGGCCCGTTCCCGTGTTACTGCTCTGTTGAGCCTGTGCGAGAGTTCGGCGAACTGTGCCTCGGGGTCTCCCCCTTTCTGGATATAGGCGTCCACGCCATGGTTGATCGCCTGGATAACAACTTCCTCGCGGCCCCGGCCGGTGAAGAGGATAAACGGGATCGTGTTCCCTGAAGATCGTACCGTTTGTAAAAACTCAATGCCATCCATGTTGGGCATCTGGTAATCGGAGATGATGGCGTCGTAGGTGTGGGCATTCAGCCGGGTAAGTGCCGACGGGGCAGACGAGATGGTGTCGACCCTGAACTGGCCGCTCTGCTCCAGGAACATCTTACCAATTTCAAGCAGCCCGGGCTCATCATCGACATAGAGTATGTGATACAAGGAAAAATGCTCCGATAATAATTTCTAAAGAGAAAATGAGATGCGAGGAGCCGGATTCGAACCGGCGAACCCCTACGGGAATAGGCCCTGAACCTATCGCCTTTGACCTGGCTCGGCGATCCTCGCGCCTATATTGATTACACACCCGATTACATAAAGGTACGGGAGAACCGGTAAAAAAATTATCTGGATTTTACCGATGGGGCATCGGGCTGGTTGCGTTTTATCTCCTGCTCGCGGAGTTTGTTCCTCCGGATCTTCCCGGAGATGGTTTTGGGGAGCGATTCGACAAATTCGATCGCACGCGGGTACTTGTACGGTGCGGTGACCTTCTTTACATGGGTCTGGATCTCCCGCACGAGCGTGTCTGATGGTTTGAATCCCGGTTTGAGGATGATGAACGCCTTTACAATCATACCCCGGATATCATCCGGTGATCCGACAACGGCTGCTTCCTGCACGGCAGGGTGTTCCAGAAGGGCGCTCTCCACTTCAAACGGACCGATCCGGTATCCCGAGGCCTTGATGACATCGTCATCGCGGCCGATGAACCAGAAGTACCCGTCTTCATCCCGGTAGGCCTTGTCACCGGTATAATACCAGTCCCCGTCAAAGGATTTCTTGTTCTCTTCGGGATTGTTGAGGTATTCCTGGAACATACCGACCGGGCGCGGGTTGATCCGGATGGCAATCCGGCCTTCTTCATGCACGGCAACCTCCTTGCCGTGATCATCGTGCAGCTCGATCTGCCAGCCGGGGGAGGGTTTCCCCATGGACCCGAATCTCGGCTGCATGCCGGGGAATGTACCGACACAGAGCACGGTCTCGGTCTGCCCATAGCCTTCGTAGATGGTGAGGCCGGTTGCATCCTTCCATGCCTTGATCACTTCCGGGTTCAGCGGCTCACCGGCACTGGTGCAGTGGCGCAGTTCCGAGAAGTCGAACTTGTCGAGATCTGCAAGGATCAGCATCCGGTAGATGGTCGGAGGAACGCAGAACGTGTTGATCCCGTATTTTTCTATGAGCGGCAGGATCTCGGTGGCATTGAACTTGCTCCGGATATCATACACAAAGATGGCTGCACCTTCGATCCACTGGCCATAGAACTTGCCCCAGGCGCTCTTTGCCCAGCCGGTATCGGAGAGCGTGAAGTGAAGATCGGTGGACCGGACATCATGCCAGAACCTGACCGTGATGATATGGCCGAGCGGATAACTGTGGTTATGCAGCACCATCTTGGGTTCCCCGGTGGTGCCGGAGGTGAAGAAGATCACGAGCGGATCGGTGCTCTTGGTCTTCTTGGTGCCGGGCAGCGTAACCAGTTTGGTCGAGACCGGGGCCGGGTAATCCAGTTCAACCGGGTAGCTGATCCAGCCTTCGCGTTTCCCGTCCGTGAGCATCCGGCAGGTGAGGGACGGGCATTCGTTTTTGATCGCATCAATCTTATCGGCATGCTCGGTGCTCGTGATCACCATCTTGATGTCAGCGATATTGATCCGGTATTTCAGGTCTTTTTCCGTCAGCATGGTGGGGGCGGGGCAGTAGACCGCACCACGCTTGATCATGGCGATGGTAAATGTCCACCATTCCGGCACGCGGGGAAGCATGATCAGCACGCGGTCACCCTTGTTGATCCCGTACTTGACGAACATGTTCACGATCTGGTTGGACATGCGCATTAAGTCCCAGAAGGTGAATTTCTTCTCCACGCCTTCCTGGTTCAGCCAGATCATGGCGAGTTTGTTGCGGTCTTTATTCGCCCATGCATCGATCACATCGAACCCGAAATTAAAATACTCCGGGACATCGATGTGGAAATTTTTGTAGGTCTGGTCATAGTCCCCGATATTATGGTAATCCGGGCCGATGACCGGGCCAGCGGGAATAATACCTGCGGAATCAGTACCTGAAGCAGGGCCCAGCTGTACCCTGCACGCTTCATCGATCCATTCAGACCGGGAGAGTTTCTTTGCCTTGGCGGAAGTATCGATGGTTTCAGCCAGGACATCGTCCATGGTGATTGAATAGCGCACCATACAGATCCATTGGGTGGTGCACTTATTATGTGTTTTTATTAAATGTGCACCAGAATTCAAACCATTAGTTAATATTCCCCTTAGAATTATGAGGAGAAAATTAGTGGTGCACCTAGAAAAAGAGAATTAATTCTGGTCAAGATATTTTTTCAGTTCCGCGGCCCGGAGCTCGTTGCGCTTGATCTTCCCGGAGATTGTCTTGGGGAGTTCAGTAACAAATTCGATCTCACGCGGGTATTTGTAGGGCGCCGTGGTGCGTTTGACATAATTCTTGATCTCACGGACCAGGGATTCCGAAGGTTCAAAGCCCGGCTTCAGTACCACGAATGCCTTGACGATCAGACCGCGAATCCGGTCCGGCGATCCGACCACGGCAGCTTCCTGTACCGAGGGGTGCTCCAAGAGTGCACTCTCGACTTCGAACGGGCCGATACGGTACCCGGAACTCTTGATCACGTCATCGTCGCGCCCGATAAACCAGAAGAACCCGTCGTCATCGTACTGCACTTTGTCACCGGTATAATACCAGTTGTGGACGAACGATTTCTTGTTCTCTTCCGGGTTGTCGATGTACTCCACGATAAGGCCCGGGGGTTTGGGTTTGCAGTTGATGGCAAGCCGTCCCTCTTCATGGGGCCCGACGGGTTTTCCATGATCATCATGGACCTCGATCTTCCATCCAGGCGATGGTTTTCCCATCGAACCCGGCCGGGATTCGAGCATCGGGAATGCTGCAACACAGCAGGCGGTCTCGGTCTGGCCATATCCTTCGCAGATCGTAAGGCCGGTACCTTCCTTCCAGACGCGCATCACTTCCGGGTTGAGGGGTTCGCCGGCACTGGTGCAGTGACGCAGGGAGGAGAGATCGAACCGTTCAAGATCTGCGAGGATCAGCATGCGGTAGACTGTCGGGGGACAGCAGAAGGTTGTGATCTGGTATTTCTCCAGAAGCGGCAGGACTTCGGTGGCCTGGAACTTCCCCACAAAGTTATAGACAAAGATGCAGGCCCCTTCAATCCACTGGCCGAAGATCTTGCCCCATGCGCACTTTGCCCAGCCGGTATCGGAGACCGTGAAGTGGAGGTCATTGTGCTTCACATCCTGCCAGAGCCGGGCGGTCACGATATGCCCGAGGGGGTACCCGTTGTTATGCAGTACCATCTTTGGCTCACCGGTAGTACCGGAGGTGAAGTAGATCAGCATCGGATCGGTGCTCTTTGTTTTCCGGGAATCGGGGATGCTGACCGAACGGTGGGAGACGGGGGCCGGGTACAGCAGTTCATAGGGGAAACTTGCCCAGCCGGGAAGTTCCCCGTCTGCAAGGAAACGGGCCGAGAGGGTCGGGCATTCATTGCAGATCTCCTCCACCTTGGGGGCGTTCTCGACGTCGGTGATGATCATCCGGAACTTTCCCTTGTTGACCCGGTACTTGATATCCCGCGAGGTGAGCATGGTCGGGCATGGCGCAAAGACGGCACCCAGCTTGATGAGCGCTATCGCAAAGATCCACCACTCCGGGATCCGGGGGAGCATCAGGAGTACACGGTCTCCCTTATTGATTCCGTACTTCAGGAGGATGTTTGCCGCCTTGTTGGACAGGTTCGCCAGATCCAGAAAACTGTATTTTTTCTCTTCACCCTTCTGGTTCACCCAGATCATAGCGAGTTTGTTCCGGTCCTTCTTCGCCCATGCATCGATCACATCGAATCCGAAGTTATAGAACTCCGGGACCTCAATGGCGAAACGTTCGCACATCTTTTCATAACTGTCCGTTCCGTGCCCCGTTTTTTTCATAAAATTCCAAAATACTATTCTCTGTCGTTCTTTTTCAATCTGTCCCTGTGCGTTGGACCGTGATTTTATTCTGGAAATTGAGTGTTCGGAAGGGCCGGAAAACGGACCTGTTTCCTGCTATGGTTCAGACGGGGATATGCGGCATTGTGAGGGACCATAAAGGTTGTCCATTAGTATTATGATTGAGAGGATTTCATAGTACAGTGGATGGCTGATAAAAAGTACGCATCATTAAAGATTGAGAATATCGTGGCGTCCGGCGTTATTGCTGAGTCCATTGATCTTGCCGAAGTTTCCAGCAAGATCAAGAGCTGCGAACTCAATACGAAGCGGTTCCCGGGTGCAGTGTACCGTATCGAAAATCCCAAAATTGCATCCCTGATCTTTTCTTCAGGAAAAGTTGTGCTGACGGGAATCCGTGACAATAAGGCGCTCAAGGACGGCCTTGCCATTATCATCAAATCCTTAAAGGAGGCCGGTGTCGATACCCTCAAGGAGCCTAAAGTTGCAGTCACCAATATTGTCTGTTCGTACGATATCGGGAAATATATCAATCTCAATAAGGTCGTCATCACCCTGAATCTCGAGAACATCGAGTATGAACCCGAACAGTTCCCGGGCCTTGTCTACCGCATCAAGGACCCGAAGATCGTTGCCCTTCTCTTCTCATCGGGGAAAATTATTCTTACCGGTGGCAAGACTATCGAGGATATCAAGAAAGGCCTCGATTTCCTCGAGCAGAAGCTCGAAAGCATCATGTAATTTTTTTTGAATTTTTTTGTGCGTTTTTGGGTGTTATGCCCAGTACCGGTGTGTCTGGACAAAGTTCCGTTCTGCTTTCAGGATCTCCCGGTAGAATGCATCGTCGTCCGTGAGCGTGGCCAGGATCCGCGATGCGGTATCAGGCCCGACTCCCCGTCCGGATAACGCGATTATGGCCTTCTTCCCGCTGGACAGAACAATATTGGCGTTCTTCATCAGCCGTTGCTTAATGGCACGTTCTTCAGCATTCAGCCGCGGTTTTTTCAGGAGGGCATACTGCTCTTCGTCAAACGGTTTGAGTGCAGCAATCAGCCGGGCACCGCATTTCGGGCACTGGGGATGTTCATCCACCCGGGATACCACGGTCCTGCTCTTCCAGTTCCCGCAGTTCATGCAGGCAAGGATCACATCATCCTGGCTGAGCCGGCGTTTCAGGGTTGACAAGACAACGCTGTCTCCGCTTGGCGGGGGTATCTGGTCGCGGGAGGAGAGCAGGCCGCCGGCGCCTATCAGGGAGTGAGGGCCAAGGGCAACTTGGATCGTTCCTTCCTGAACGAGCCGGACGATTGCTGCTGCGGTATCGATATCCATATACTCCGAGAGTAGTTCCCGGTACGCCTCCTGCTGGACAACGGTATTATCAAAGAAATCCAATAGGCGATGAATACTGATCTTCTCGTAATCCGCATCGGGATCGATTGCCCCGAACTTTTTCGCTATCTGTACCAGTTTCCACTTGAATAATGCTGTCCGCTTCAGGGCAAGCCGGAGAATTCCGGACATGTGGTTCGGGTCAAGGGAAGTGAGAACATCCCGAACATCCGCAGCCCGAATTGCTGACGGCAACCGGAGGAGCATGCGGTAAGCATCCAGTTCGAGCCCCACCGTAGTACCATAGCGGGCGGAGATCAGGATCGAGATGACACGCCCGAGCGCTTCGTTCGCTTTGTGGCCGGCACAGACATTACAGACAACGCCATCTTCGGTATTTTCGAGCGTTATGAGCGCATCGGTCGGGACAAGAGACCGGTTCCGGTCCATCTCCCGCAGGAATCCCTCCGCGTACTGGAGTCCTTCATGTTCCGGGGAGTACGCACTGATGGCCCGGGTCCGACGCATCTCCCCCACTTCGTGCGCAACGGAGAACGGAACCGGGATCTGTTCGCCTTCCCACGAGGGCAGTTCACCGATGGCCTTCTTGGCCGGTTCCACGGTTAGCCTGCCATCAGCAATCTCAAGAACACGCCAGAGCTGCCCCTTGGTGATGAAGACAACCCCGGTGTGGACCCAGCCAACGACAAAGGATTCATCAAGTGTCCCCACGGTGCGCCGCGAGACGATATCGAAGATCGGCACCTTCCGCTCATCGTGGATCATCGAGAGGTTCCCGGTCAGGTACCTCCGTGCACGGGCGGTGGTGACAATCAGGCTCCCGTCAATCCTGATGAGCCGGTGCTCTTCCATCTGGCGGCAGACTGAATCGAGCAACTGACCGCAGTCCGGGTAGAGCGCCGATCGCTCGCAAATCTCCTTAATTTTTTGCCGCTCAATCTCACCGTATTCAACGGCAATCGCAGCCACCTGGTTTGCGAGCACATCCGCAGCGTTCTTATGCGGGGTCACCCGTTCGATCTCATTTGCCCGGGCCTTCTTGGCAATGACCAGCGACTCCAGCAGGTCGTCAAAGCCGGTGGCAAGAATGGTGCCGCGGGAGATGGTGTTCAGCTGGTGGCCGGCCCGGCCCACGCGCTGCACCAGACGGGCAACCTCACGGGGAGAGCCGAACTGGATGACATGGTCGACCCGGCCGATATCGATCCCCAGTTCCATGGATGAGGTGCAGATCAGGGTCCGGATCTCTCCTTTCTTAAACCGCTCCTCTGCATCGATCCGGACGTCTTTTGACAATGAGCCGTGATGGACCTCGACATCGCCATGGGAGAACAAGGCATGTCCGAGCGCTTCTGCGGTCACCCGGGTGTTGACAAAGACGAGGGTCGATCCATCCCGTTTCAGCAGTTTTGCGAGAACGCGGGTCTGGTGCTGGAAATCATCCCCCACGTACTGTACGGACAGGTCCAGTTGTTTTGAGACCGGGACCTGCACGAGCGCATACGGGCGGGAACCGCACAGATACTGCGCGATGTCATCAGGATTGCCTACGGTCGCGGAGAGTCCGATCCTCTGGAACTCCCCGGCGTATACATGCAGCCGCTCCAGCCCGATCGCGAGCTGGGCACCGCGTTTACTCCCCGCAAGTTCGTGGATCTCATCGATGATTACGTACCTGACATGGGCAAGGTGCATTCGGAGCCGTTTTCCCATGAACATTGCCTGGAATGTCTCGGGGGTCGTGATCAGGAGATCGGGGGGAGAGAGTGCCTGTTTTCGTCGTTCGGCCATGGGGGTGTCCCCATGCCTGACACCAACGGTAAGCCCAAGTTCGGCACACCACCACTGCATCCGGGAGAGGATATCGCGGTTCAGGGATCGCAGAGGGGTGATATAGATGGCCTTGAACCCGCCCCCGGCCGGGAGCGAGAGCAGGTTGTGGAAGACCGGGAACATGGCACTCTCGGTCTTTCCGGTACCGGTCGGGGCAATAAGAACAATATGGCTGCCATCAAGGATCAGGGGAATGGCCTGCTTCTGCGCATCGGAGAGGGAGGTAAACCCTCGTTTCTGTATGCATGCCCGGACCCGTGGATCCAGCCGTTCAGTCGTCTTCATCGCGATCAACATTACTGACGGGGCCGATGAATGTCCCATCGGCAAGGATGATCTCTGCATCCGCGGTATTCATCCCTCTTGACAAGGGGGAGAAGGGATCCTTCACGATCCGGAGAATATCGTACCCGGCAAGTTCGTTGAACGCCGGCATGAATAATAATCGGGTCGTTCCTGTACCTGCATCGGATGATTCCTCATCGGGAGTTGCCAGCGTTGTCCTTAAGTATGCCGGCGCTTGGAGGGCACAGCCCACCTCATCATGCAGCGAGAGCAGGGGGTGGTGGTGACCGAGGATGATCAGCTGACCTGAAAGACCGGGTGCGGGATTCATGTGCCCGTGCAGGTACCCGACTCCGTCAACGAGTGCCCCGTCACGGGGCTTAAGTTCATCCTGGTGGACAAAACGCTCAAGACCGATATCATGATTACCCGGGAAAATAATGAGTGGAACCCGGTCCCGAAGGGTGGCAAGGATGCCGGGCATCTCGGTAAATTCCTGCCGGGTCAGTGAGGGGATGCTGTGTTTGATATCCCCGAGCAGGATCAGGTTGTCCGGATCAGCCTGGTCGATTGTCTGCATCAGGCGTTCAAGCCGCTCGCTCGTCCGGCTTCTGAAATGCAGGCCGCGGGAGATAAGATCCGCTTCGATCCCAAAATGCGTATCCGCAACAACAAGATTGCGCTCATTCCCTTCTACCAGAAGTGCCGGGCCGTCGCGAATGAAGGTAAGGTTCATAACCGTTTGACATACCCCTTCTGGGGCTGGTAGCATTCATCTTCCTGAATCAGGAATTCAAGCGCAGCCAGCACATCTTCTTTTAGGATACCTCGCAAGCCGAGGGTTTCGATCACTTCTTCAACCGCGATTCCCCGGGGGTCGGTAACATTCTGCAGGAACTCCTGGATCAGAGCCTGTACATCCGGTCGTTCCCCGGAATCCTGTGAATCTGATGGGCGGGCCGAACCAACGACTTCTTCAACCATTGTGGTAAGTTCGATGAGGCTGGTTGTCTTCAGGGAATAATGACGGATTGCAGTTATCAGACGCTCATCCGTCACGGTTCCCCCAAGTGCATCGGCCAGTTCATCAAGTCTGCGGAGGGTGTACTCTGCCGTGATCAGAAGAATCCGGTCACGTTCAGCACGGTCAATGACCCGGATATGTTCGGGACGAACCGAGAGGGAGATCGTGTTGTTCTTCTGATAGATCTGGGCATTACCGGTGATTGCAACAAAGGAGGGAACCGGGATCTTTTTTAAGGTCTCTGCGAGTGCAGCGTTCCTGCCCCCGATGACAATATCGAATGCACCGGAGGGATCGGCCACGCGGCAGCGACAGAGATCTCCCAGATCAACAACTTCGGTGAGAGCTCCTGCAAGAAACATCCTGCGGCACCAGGCTCCGCCGGGTGTCACTACCCATCCCGGCGTATTCCGGTCCTCATCAGGAATTCCCAGTGTTGACCGGGAAAATTCCCCGGCCAGCACCCTGACTGCCCCCTCCATGATCAGGTATACCGTTGTAATGCAGACCTATTCAAGATATAGTCCGTGACACCGAAGAGACCACAGTATTGATGTCAGTACCGGGATTTTGCCAAAGGCACAACAATCATGTGAACGCGGGCAGGAAAAAACCTGTTAAAAAGATATATTCTGGATTGTCCAATCGCACGGAGAACCGCACAGGATTATCAGGTGCGGCGCCAGCAGTATACCATCGTTATCATGAGCGCACCGATCACAACTGCCGGGGATAATGGCGTGCGGGTTGTTGTCGACGGCTGCTGCTGAACAACCTGAACCTGTGTGGGACTCATGGACTGCATCGTTGTCACCGCGGTTTCCGTAATGGTCTTTACATAGGTCATATCCGGAATCGGGAGGGTGGGATCAAGCGAATGGGCGACCGCATATGCCTCCACGGCTTCGGAAGTCCTGCCCAGCGATTTCAAGGCATTACCCTTGTTGAACCAGGCAATGGATTTTGTCGTGGTAATATTTCCTTGTGCATTGATTGCTGCATCTGCCGCGGCATTGGCTTCTTCATACCGCTCAAGCATGACAAGGATACCGGCACGATTTGCCTGGATGAGCGGCATCAACGAGGAGACATTGAGAGCGAGGGCCTGATCTGAAGCCGCAAGTGCATCCTTATAATTTCCGGCATTTGCCAGATCGACACTCTTTGAATAGAGCGATCCCGCGGAATTCATCTGCTCTGTGCCTTCATCGCCAAGAACTGGCACAATGAGGCAGAGTGCTATAACGAATATGAGAATGCATGACCGTATGTGCATGGTAAATCTCCGTCTTTCATTATGGATTTTCAAGGTATTATAACGTAGACAAAAAGAATTTGGGAGTTACTCACTGCTTCTTGGCAAACAGGATGCCGGCAATGCCGAGACCCACAATAATAATTGACCATGGCAGAGGGGAATAGGTGGTTTTCGGCTCCTGGGTTGCTTGTGCTGGGACCGATGTAACCGGAATTATTTCAGTGGATGGGATGGTTTCGGGAACTGAGGTAATGCTTGCCTGTGGGGTAGTCGTGGGAGCTGTTGACAGGGATTCCAGCGGCAGGAACTGGACACTTGCAGATCCGGTCGCAATACCGGTGAGATCACGTATTCCTGAAGACCGGTATAATTCCTGCATGTGATTGAGGTTCTGGGATACGGTGAAGGTATACACACCCGGGGAATACATGAGTCCCCCGCTGGCATCGCGGGACTGTCGGTTCCACGATGATCCCAGGTTCTTCCCAAGATAGGTGGGGGTGGTGATGAAGGGATTTGTATCAAAGAACAGGATCTGGGTATCTGCCCCCCCGACACTGCCGGTGTAGATGGTGGTTAACACTTTCCCACTGGGATTGGCCATAGTTACCGTATAGAAACTATCAGATGGATTCAGGTCCGTGCGGTTGGAATAACTCAGAACCTGGTTCAGGTTCGTATCAATCCGGTAGGTGAGATTTGTTGTAAGGGGAACGGATTGTCCGGTCACATCCTTGTCATTATCAATATCCCATACCTTGAGCGAAAGAGTTGGTTCTATGACACTCAGAACGAGAAATGTTGGTTCTTTATCTTCACAGTACCAGTTACCGGTATACCCGGTGAAGATAGCCGGGCTGACATTGAAATGCGCGACCTTTCCATTGGCTTCGTTCAGTTGTTTGAGGGTCAGGTTTTTTGCGGCTTTACCGGTGATGTTCCCTTCATCCGGCCACCAGCCAATCACATGGCAGTCCTTTATGGCCGCAGTAATATCAATATCACTTTCGCCGATAAAGACCGGGGCACCAGCGGGGATCTTATTGGTAAGTGCACCGACCGGTGAGAAAACAAGGAGAAGTACGAGTACGACCCCAAAAAAAAATTTATAATTCATAAAAGTACTTTTAAAACCCTTATGATAAACATTATGTCATCCACCCGGTTTGTGATGGTGGCTCTGGTTCACCCAGTTTAAAATTTTCAAAACACAGACAATAATAGATAATAACCGTACATAACCTACAGTGACGGATTATTAGGATGTGTACCCATGGATGAGGCCCATACGATCTGGATCGAGAAATACCGTCCGCAAAAACTTTCCGATATCGTCGGTCAGGACGAGATTGTCGAGCGGCTGTCATCCTATGTCAGAAGCGGCAACCTTCCCCACCTCCTTTTTACCGGTAGTGCCGGGGTGGGTAAGACCACGGCCGCGGTCACGCTGGCAAGGGAATTTTTCAAGGATAACTGGCAGCGGAATTTCAGAGAGATGAATGCCTCGGACGAGCGGGGAATTGACGTGGTCCGGAACCAGATCAAGGAGTTTGCCCGAACGGGAAGAGAAGGGGATGTGCCATTCAAGATCCTGTTCCTTGACGAAGCCGATGCCCTCACAACCGATGCACAATCTGCCCTGCGCCGGACCATGGAGACCTATGCCCAGACCTGCCGGTTTATTCTTTCCTGTAACTATTCCTCAAAGATCATTGATCCCATTCAGAGCCGGTGCGCGATCTACCGGTTCAAGCCCCTTGGCCCGGATGCAATCCGGGAAGAACTCCGCCGCATTGCCTTACGCGAGGGGCTTACCATCTCCCCGGAGGCGATGGAGGCATTTGTTTACATAGCCCAGGGAGATATGCGCAAGGCCATCAATGCCGTGCAGGGAGCAGCCATCATCAGCCCGTCAATCGATGAGAAGCGAGTCTATTCGATCACGTCAACTGCCCGACCGGATGAGATTGAAGACCTGCTCGCATTGTCCCTGAAAGGCGATTTCGATGGTGCGGAAACCCTGCTTGCACAACTCCTCCACGAGCGGGGGATTGCTCCCAATGAACTGATCAACCAGTGTTACCGGGCGCTGGTGAAACGGGATATGGATCGCGGGCTCAAGGTCCGATTGATCGACCATCTCGGGGAGACGGATTTCCGCTTATCGGAAGGCGCTGACAGCGACATCCAGATGGAAGCCCTGATTGCCCGGTTCGTGCTCTCCAGCCAGGATCACCATTAAACGGAGTACTCCATGGAAAATGACGCGGATCTTCACGAAGGCGACCGGACCGGGGACTGGAGCCGGCTGCTGAAGAGCAAGTATAAGAAAGAACTCGGGGAGATCTCCCGGGAATACCCGCATAAGCGATCCCTCTATATCGATTACCGGGATGTGGAGCGGTTCGGCAAAGCGGGCATTGCACTTGCCGATGAACTTCTTGAGAATCCCGGTAAGGTGCTGGAAGACGTCTGGGATGCGATAAAAGCCAGCCAGCTGATACGGACAAAAGACGGAAAAGATCCCAAAGGGATCAATATCCGGTTCACCAACCTGCCGAAAAAAACCGCTATCCGTGAGATCAGGTCAGACGACATCAACCGGTTCGTATCTGCCGAGGGCATCCTGCGGAAAACCACGGAAGTCCGGCCCCGCATTATCGATGCCGTCTTCCGGTGCCCGGCCGGCCATTTCACCGTAAAACAACAGAAATACGGGAAGTTCATCGAGCCAGAAGGATGTGCCACGGATGGCTGTACCTTCAAGAAACTTGAACTGGTTCCCAAACGGTCGAAGTTCGTGGACTCCCAGAAACTGCGAATCCAGGAGTCGCCCGAAGGTTTGCGCGGTGGTGAGCAGCCCCAGACACTCGATGTTGATGTGACCGATGACCTCTCCGGAACAGTAGCACCCGGGGACCGGGTAATCATCAACGGCATTCTCCGGTCTATGCAGCGGGTTGTCAAAGGTGAGAAGAGCACGGTCTTTGACATCTTCCTTGAATGCAATTCCATTGAGGTTGCAGAGAAAGAGTTTGAGGAGGTAGAGATCGATGAGAAAGCCGAGGATGAGATCCAGCGCCTGAGCAAGGACCCGATGATCTATCGTATGATCACCCACTCCATCGCCCCCACCATCTATGGCAGCGAAGATGTGAAGCAGGCCATCGCGCTCCAGTTGTTCGGGGGAATCGCAAAGGAGATGCCAGACGGCAGTCACCTCCGTGGTGATATCCACGTTCTCTTAATTGGGGATCCCGGTATTGCAAAGAGTCAGCTCCTGCGTTACGTGGTCAAACTCTCCCCCCGCGCGATCTATACCAGCGGCCAGTCATCCACGGCCGCAGGACTGACCGCAACCGCTGTCAAAGATGAATTCGGCGAGGGCCGGTGGACCCTTGAGGCAGGTGCACTGGTTCTTGCCGATATGGGTGTCGCCGCAGTCGATGAGATGGACAAGATGGAGAAAGGGGACCGGTCGGCCCTGCACGAAGCAATGGAACAGCAGTCCATCAGCGTTGCCAAAGCGGGGATCACCGCTACTCTGAAATCCCGGTGTGCGCTTCTCGGGGCAGCCAACCCGAAGTACGGCAGGTTCGATATGTTCGGAGATATCTCAGAACAGATCAATATGCCCCCGTCGCTGCTCTCCCGCTTTGATTTGATCTTCATCATGACCGATCAGCCGGACCAGAAGAGGGATCTCGCTATTGCCGAGCACATCCTCAAGGCCCACAGTACCGGAGAACTGATCGCGCAGCACAAGAAGACCCCGATACCGGGGGTCACTGATGAGTACATCCAGCAGCAGCTGGCGCCGGTCATGCCGGATATCGAGCCGGGTCTCTTCCGGAAGTACGTGGCATATGCAAAACGCTCCTGTTTTCCCATCATCTCGCAGGAGGCTCGCGAGGCACTTGTCACCTACTACCTGAAACTCAGGGGTATTGCCGAACCGAACAAACCGGTCCCGGTCACCGCCCGTCAGCTCGAAGCCCTCGTCCGGCTTGCGGAAGCGAGCGCACGCATCCGCCTCTCCAACACCATTGAGCCCAGTGATGCAGAACGGGTTATCCACATTGTCGATGCCTGTCTGCGCCAGATTGCCTATGATGCCAAGACCGGGAACTTTGATATCGACAAGATCGTGACCGGCATTTCGAAAGAGAAACGGGATATCGTGCGAGTCATCAAGGATGCGATCCGCGATATTGGCGGTGAAGGACGGAGGGCCGGTATCGAGCAGGTGATCGAGGCCGTGAGCTCCAAAGGCTTCCCCCGGGAGAAGGTGAAAGAGGGCATTGATATGCTGCTCCGTCATGGTGAGGCCATGGAGCCGAAGTCCGGTATCATCCAGTTGATTTAAGGTGATGACCTATGGTTAGCGACAGAGAGCAGGCAATCTTTGAAGCCGCGATCAAACTCGGCGCGCTCTACCACCAGTGGGTGGGAACGCCGATCTCACGCGCATCTGCGGCAAGTGTTGAGACAGCGATCGAGCGTGCGGTGATCCTCCAGCCGTTTGTTGAGGAGATCACCGTCCGGCTTGACCGGGATCGTATGACCGAGAATATCTTCGGGTACAGTGAACTCTCAGGCATGATGTTCAATGTCGAGATCATCACCCGTGTGGGGTTCTCCTATTGTAAGGCCCGCCTTGCACCGGAAGGAGGATACCCCTTAATGAAGATTGTGGAATGCCATGATATCCCCTCCATACCCCGTCACTGACGACCACATCCATATCGATCCGGTCAATGGTCGGGGCATGGAGGCGGTTAAGGATTTTTACCGGGCCGGTGGCACACACCTCTTTCTCGTCTCCAAGCCCTCGTGGTCCTTAGGGGTTCACCCGACATCCGGTAATGACTACCGTCAGGTCTTCGATGAGACCATCAGGATCGCAGCACTGATTCAGGAGACCGGTGTCACCGCATACACCATTCTCGGTGTCCACCCGGCTGAGATTACCCGGCTCACGGAGCGGATGTCACTATCAGAAGCGGTGAGCGTCATGAAAGGCGGAATCGATTGTGCGGCCCGATATGTTCAGGAGGGGACTGCCGTTGCCTTAAAAAGCGGGCGCCCCCATTATGACGTGAGCCAGGAACTGCTCGCGGCATCGAATGACGTACTCTCCCATGCCCTTTCGTGCGCCGCCGATTGCGGATGCGCTCTCCAGGTACATGCCGAGACCGGGCCATGTGCCGATATCGCCGAGATGGCGCGCCATGCCGGCGCACCGGTGGAACGGGTTGTGAAACACTACGGGGCGCCGGATACCCCACTCCACCCATCCCTAATCGCAAAACACGAGGCGATCCCGGATATGATCCACGCAAAAATCCCCTTCACGATGGAGAGCGATTACATGGATGAGAATGCCCGGCCTGGTGCTGTCATCGGCCCGAAGTCCGTGCCCCGTTACACCAACAAGTTAGTCTCTTCCGGTTGTATGACCCCGGAGGACTGTTACCGCATCCATGCGGAGACCATCAGCCGGGTGTATGGCGTGACGATTCAGTTGCCGTGAAAAATCGGGCCGCCATCAACTCACCTTTTTTTATTCCCGCCCGCCAATGGATGATCAATGTTTCTCAAGATTCACCGTTCCCCGGATACGGGGGATGTGGTGGCAGTCTGCGATCGCGAACTGATCAACAAAACAATAAGCAACGACACTATATCGGTATCGGTTGCCGTAATGGAAGCATTCTACGGGAATGTACCGGCTACGGAAGAGGAGGTGCGGGCTGCCCTGAAGAGAGCGGGAAATGTGAACCTGATGGGAGAGCGAGCAGTCAGTATTGCCATCAGTATGGGACTCCTGACACGATCCGAATGCATTATGATCAACGCCGTGCCGCACGCACAGATCTACCAGCTATGAGTATCCGCGATAATTTCTGCCCGAAATGTGGCAAACCTTCTGAGACCGAGGGGTTGTGCCGGGAGTGCAGGATCGGGAATACCCCGTGGTTTACCTGCGACACCCGGGTCACCAGCGTCCACTGCCCCAGCTGCGGTGCAATAAAACAGGTCAATACATGGACCGACAATACCAGGAGCCGGGAAGAGATGGGACCGGAAATTGCCAAAGAAGCGGTACATTTTCATCCAGATGTAAAAAAACCCGAGATCTCAGGATCGATCGAAGACCTGACCGTGAACCGATCCCGTGCTTCCCTTGTCGTCAGGGGTACGTTGTACAAAAAACCGGTCGAAGGAACCTGTACAACAGAGATCATCTGGCACAAGGAGCAGTGTGACCGGTGCAACCGTATCAGCGGGAGTTACTACGAAGGTATCGTCCAGGTCAGGGCCGAGGGCCGTATTCCAAGTACCTATGAGATCCAATTGTCGGCATCGATCGCCCAGCAGATCGAAGATACACTCCAGTCAGGTGGAGAGCGATTGTCATTCATTTCCGATATGAACGAGATCCATGATGGTCTCGATATCACCATTGGTACCCAGCATATCGGCCTGATGATCTCGCAGAGAATTGTTGCGAACCTTGGCGGGCGATACACCACGCACCCGAAGCTCGTTGGCGAGAAGAACGGCCGCCAGTTGTTCCGGATCACCTATTCCGTGCGGCTCCCCCGTTACCAGAAACACGATGTGGTGGCAGCGGGGAAACGATATTACGAGGTCGACCGGATCGAATCGCATCATGTGCGAGCCACCGATCTCCGTGACGGAACCGCGAAGTCTGTCAGGGAAGAAGATATTATCCGGCTTGTCGGCAACTCCCGTAACGCGGAATCAGCCCTTGTAGTCTACGCGGACACGACGGGTATCGGCATTCTCGATCCGGCCTCAAGCCGCACCATAGATCTCGCAACGCCGTCATGGATGAGGATATGCGCGGGTGAGCGTGTCAACTTCCTGCGGGATGGTGACCACCTCCTCCTAGTCAGGTAGTCCATGCAGGTACGAAAGATTGCAAAGGAAGATCTCCCTCTCCTTGGCAATGCGGACTGGATCGATCCGGAACGAAGCCCGTATGTTCAGGGCAATGTGGCATGGGTTCCAGTAAGACCGGGCGAACCGTACGATGCGGAGATCCCCGAGCGTGTACCCTATGCCGGAACCGGCTATTATATGATGGACGATGTTGCGGTGATTCATGGGGAAAAACCATCTGAAACCACACTCCGGGAACTGATCCGGTTCCGCCACCCGCGCGGGATACTCTGGATAGAAGCCCTTCAGAATATTACCCGGACCCCGAAGACCGAACTTCTCTGGGGTACTGCCGGGGAAGTCTGTCATAAGGAGAGTGGGTATACCTATTATCTCGATCCGGAGAAGGTGATGTTCTCAATGGGGAACCGGAACGAGAAGGCACGTATCGCCGGTCTTGTTCGCGAGGGTGGCGGAAGTGAGCACGTTGCCGACATGTTTGCCGGCATCGGGTACTTCACCCTGCCATTGGCAGGAGCCGGGGCTCACGTTCACGCGATTGAGATCAATCCCGTGGCTTTCGGGTACCTGGAGCGGAATATCCGCTGCAACGGGTTTACCCGGCAGGTCACGACAACTCTCGGGGACTGCAAGCAATCCCTGCAGGGAACCTATGACCGGGTTATCATGGGACACTTCGATGCAGTAACAATGCTGCCCGCCACGCTCACTCATGTAACAACCGGCAGTATCCTCCATGTTCACAGCATTGGTCCCGCAGTTGAGAGCATCCGGGACTGTGTGGAAGGAGCAGGTTTTTCTGCCACCATCCAGGTACATAAAGTAAAGAAATACCGCCCGCATGCATGGCATGTTGTGCAGGATGTGGTGATTGGATGACAAATGTCCAGACCCTTGCAGGAAAGCAGATTGTCGTTGCCGTGACCGGAAGCATTGCCGCTGTTGAAGGAGTAAAACTCATTCATTCACTGAGGCGAAAAGGTGCTGAGGTGCAGGTTGTCATGTCTGAAGCAGCGGCCGGTATCATATCACCCGCAGCACTTACCTATGCCAGCGGCCGGCCGGCTATCACTGCGATCTCCGGCCTTGTTGAACATGTCACCTATTGCGGCGATGAGGGGCGCGCCCATCTCCTGCTGGTGGCACCCTGCACGGCCAATACATTCAGTAAGATCGCATACGGGATTGACGATACACCGGTGACCACGTTTGCCACAACGGCCATCGGGAGCGGTATGCCGGTTGTCATTGTCCCTGCCATGCATCACAGCATGTTCCGGCATCCTGCCCTTAATGACAATATCCAGAAACTCCAGACCTGGGGAATTACAATTCTTGCTCCCCGTATTGAAGAGGGAAAAGCGAAAATTGCGGACATCGGTGAGATTGTCCTTGCCGCAGAACGTGCCCTGCTGGGCCGGCCGCTTGCGGGAAAACGCGTGCTTATCACCAGCGGACCGTGCCGCGAGCCCGTGGACGATGTACGGATCCTCTCCACCCGTTCCAGCGGGCTGATGGGACGAGCCCTTGCTCTCCAGGCCTTCCGTCTTGGCGCAGAGGTCACGGTAGTTCACAGCGATACCTTCCCGGGCGTGAACAATATCCACGTTGAGACGGCCGGGGAGATGCGGTCGGCAGTGCTCCGGCACCTCAAGGACCACCACGGCACCGATATCTACATCAGTGCTGCTGCGATCTCGGATTTTGCACCACGGAAAACTGAGGGAAAACTCGTAAGCGGGAAGCCCGCGCAGATCGACTTGGTGCCGCTACCCAAACTGCTGGATGACGTACTGAAGAAGTACGCCCCGTTCACGGTAGCATTCAAGATCGGCAGAAGGCCGAAAGAAGCGGCAAAGGCCATGATCAAAAAGGGTGCTGCATTTGTGCTGCTGAACCATCCGGAAACTATGGGCAGCACGATAGGGGATTACGAACTGCTGGGCAGGAAGTCTTCCCTGCGAATCACCGGCACAAAAGAGGAGATCGCAGAAAGAATCTGGGTTGAGATTCTCCGTGCAAGCACAATATAACGGGTGTGCCTTAATACATTTTTCATGATATGTCAGGGGGATCCCGCCCGGCATCCTGATTCTGATACCGTAATCTGCGTCACAATTCCTTAATGATCGGAACACCAATACTATAGTACTCAGTAGGATTGCCATGAAACCTGCGTCTGTCACAGCATTCTGTCCGGGACATATCTCCGGGTATTTCAAACGTGTTCATGGTCCAACGATTGCAAAAACCGGCAGTATCGGCGCCGGCATCGTCATCTCTCAGGGCGTCACTGCCACCGTACAAAAATCAGATGAGATCTCCATACTTGTCAACCACATCACAAGTTCGGGAAAGATAGAGACGGTTGCCAGTGAATCCCCGGTGTTGTCATCAGTAATCCGCGAACTTGATATCACCGCTTCTGTTGTCACCGAATGCACCCTCCCCATCGGTGCTGGGTTCGGACTCTCGGCAGCAGCACTCCTTGCTACGCTGACCGCGATAAACCGGCTCAATGAACTGCAGATGACTGAACATCAGATTGCCCAGATTGCCCACAATGCTGAAGTGACCCACCGCACCGGGCTTGGGGATGTCGCCGCCTGCCAGGACGGGGGGTGGGTTGTAAGAAACGGACCCGGTGTTGATGCCGCGATTGAACGGCAGTTCGATCAGGAGATACCAATCTTTGCCGTCAGTTTCGGGCCCATCCACACCCCGACCGTGCTTGGATCGCAGACACAGATGGACCGGGTATCCGCGGCATTTCCTGTCAAATCCCCCAAAACCCTTCCCGAGTTGTTCCGGCTTTCCCGACAATTTGCAAAAGACAGTGGACTCATCACCCGAGAAGTTGAGGAGGTGCTTGAGCGCTGTGCAGAACAAGGGATACCGGCTAGCATGACCATGTTGGGGAATGGTGTGTTTGCCTGCGGGCGTGAAGCCGGAGTTCTCCTTTCAGAATTTGGCCGCGTATACGAATGCACGATCGCCCATCAGGGTACACGAATTCTTGGAGACCTGCCATGATTCCTCCCGATCACCCCCGATACAAGTCCCTTGTCACCCGTGAACGACTTGCGGAGTGTGCCCGTGAGGGGATTGTCGCAATGGAGGGCCTGACCGCTCACGGCCGGGGAGAGGCCTTCGATTACCTGCTGGGCGAACGGACCACCGCGAGCGCTCATCTCGCAGAGCGAACTGCTGCGGCGATGCTGCTCACGGCAGAACACCCGGTAATTTCAGTCAACGGGAATACCGCGGCCCTTGCAGCACAAGAGATTGCAGACCTCCAGAATGTATGTGGTGCACTTGTCGAAGTGAATCTGTTTCACCGGACCGAGAAACGTGTGGACCAGATCGAGAAGATACTCAAAGATGCCGGAGCAACGGTCTTCTCCGGTGAAGCGGAACGACTGCTTCCTCTCTCCCACGATCGGGCATGGTGCCGGAGGGAGGGGATGTTCTCGGCCGATGTGATCCTTGTCCCGCTGGAAGATGGGGATCGCTGCGAGGCCCTTGTGGCAATGGGGAAAAAAGTCATTGCCATCGATCTCAATCCCCTCTCGCGCACTGCACAAAAGGCCACCCTCTCCATTGTCGATGAACTTACCCGGGGTGTGCCGGAAATAACGAAGGCATGCACCGTCCTTACAAAGGACGAGTGCCATGAACTCCTGACTACAATCGACAACCATTATCTTTTGTCCGAGGCAATACGTGAAATGACCGTGAGGTTATCCCATGCTCTGGACTGAAAAATACCGCCCTGCATCATCAGACGAGATCCTCGGGCAGGATGCGGTACTCCGGCACCTCTCATCCTTTGCCGCGTCGGGAACCGTACCTCACCTGATCCTGACCGGGCCCCATGGCACGGGAAAGAGTACGGCCATCGAATGCTTTGCCAAGGATCTCTACAATGAGACCTGGGAACAGAATACCACCATATTCCAGACCGCCGATATCTTCTCGCAGGGAAAGGCGCTCCTTGAACAGGATGACCGGTATGCCCACCTGTTCCAGAAGAACCAGTCGCTGATCACGAACTTCAAATATATTCTCAAGTGGTATGCCTCACTCCGTCCTCTTGATGCCGAGTTCAAACTGCTGGTGTTTGAGGATGCCCATGCCCTGACCCGCGATGCCCAGCAGGCACTGCGACGGATCATGGAACAGACGAGCCATACCTGCCGGTTCATCTTCTCAACCACAAACCAGAGCGCCATCATCCCGGCCGTCGCCTCACGGTGCCTCCCCCTCTTCTTTGCACCGCTCGAACACCGGATTCTCTTCACCCACCTCAAAACGATCAGAGAGATCGAATACCCGGGAAATACCACCTGCTCAGATGATGACCTCGATCTCTTTGTGGAGGCAGCCAAAGGCGACATGCGACGGGCAATCCTGCTCCTTCAGGTAGCGCTGGAGACCGGGTCGTGCAGGGATCTCTCATTGATCTCGCAATCGGAGACTGCAACAATCTCGTCGCTTGCCATCTCATCGATCAAGAGCGGCGATATCACCGGTGCAACCCGCCAGCTCGAATCCCTGATGATCGATTACGGGCTCTCGGGAGCAGAGGTACTCTCTGAGATTCGTACCATTCTCAAGCGCGAGTATAATCACCCGGCCCTTACCGTCACACTTGCCAACGCGGAAGTGCGAATGCACCATGCGAATAACGAATACCTGCAGGTCGGGGCACTGGCCACAGAGATCCGGGAGCATTTTTTATGAGCACCATCAGGCAGGATAAGATCCGCAGTCATTACGATTCTGTTGCCGATACCTACGACCATCATTACGATTGCCACCGGGGAAGGCATTATCATACCCACATCAGCAGCTACCTCATCAAAGCCCTCCCGGAACAGGGTCACCTGCTGGATATCGGGTGCGGTACCGGGCTCTTCATCGAGAAATACTTAAAGACCGGCGGTACTGCTGTCGGTCTTGACATCAGCAGCAGGATGGTTGAACGGGCCCGGTGCCGTCTGGATAACTGTGCATTTGCTGTCGGCAACGGGGAGACCCTTCCCTTCAAAGACAACTCGTTTGACGGGATATCCAGCCTGCTGGTCTTCAGTTATGTGAGGGATCCTGACCGGATGTTGTCTGAAGCATTCCGGGTGCTGCGACCGGGGGGGTCTATTGCCATCTGCACACTCGGGAAAAAACTGATCACCAAGGGTATTCCGGCGCTCTATGAGTTAAGCGAGAAGATCCATGTGAAACACGTGGTGATGAAAAATTTCGGGGAGCACTATTACGACGAGGCGGAGATGCGCACGCTGTTTGATGCAACCGGGTTTGACGATATCACCATCCGCTGGTGCTCCTTTGCCCATATCGATATGGCCGATCCCGTGTACAAACTTGCAAGCCAGATCGAACCCTTCGTTGAGAAGAGAATCCCCCAGCTTGCGTTCAATATTTTTGTCAGCGGGAAGAAACCCGCAGACTGAACCGGTTATCGGGCCTTTTGTTTCAGCCGGCTTAAGACCCGCTCTTTTTTCCTGATTGCCGACTCGGATGCCCGCAGGACAGCGGTCTTCATCTCATCAAAGTCCCGGGTTTCTGTATCCACCACTTTCTTGACCGGGGTGTATGCAGACTCCCGGAACCGGGGGGAGAAATCGTGATCCTTCCCGTCCACCCGGAGCACGGCCTCTGCTTTTCCTGCTTCCACGTGACCAACCTGCTTCATAGTGACGCCGGCCGAGCCGATGACGCGGCAGATCTCACCGGCCGCTGCTTCGGGTGCGACCACGAGGAGCGAATCGAGGGAGACACCCAGGTAATCGATCTTCAGGGCTTCGAGCATCTCCTTCACCTGCGGCTGGACAAGGCTGCCGATATCGGCTTCGTCGATGATGATCCGGCACTTCGCGGTCTCCGCCATCTCGAAGGCATCTCCACGAAGCCCGCCATTCGTCACATCGGTCATGGCATGAATCTGCGTAAAGACCGGGCTCTTCATTAAGGTCTCGCAAGCGGTCAGGAAGTTCAGGTTGATCGTCTGTTCGACAACCTCCGGGAATCCGGAATAGATTGCAGCGGTTGCAATCGTCCCACCACCGGCACCTTCGGTCATTAAGAGGACATCCCCCGGGCTCGTTGCCTTACGGGCCGTGAGATGTTCTGCCACTCCCACCGCCCCGACACATCCGGTCAAGCGGTTGCCAAGCACCATGTCGCCACCGATACGTAAGGTAGAACCGGTCACGAGCGGGACGTTCATTGCCTCGCCAACTGTGGTGATGCCAGCCGTATAATCGAAGATCTTTGCCACGTCCCCGTCATCTGCGACATGAATATCAGAGAAGAGCATGATGGGTCTGGCTCCCATCACGTACGCATCCCGAAGTGTTGCCCGGGTGACATGGAACCCGGCAAGGAACGGGTAATCGGAGAGCCGGGAGTGCATACCGTCAACCGTACAGATGATGTACTTCCCGCCATCGGACATCACCGCACCGGCATCATCCATCTCGTCAACGCCGACCGATGCAGACGTTTTCCCGATAATCCGGGCGATCTGGCGGTGTGCAAAAAAATCCCCCTTGCCCCGGGAGCCCACACCAAACTCGCCCATGCCGACACCCGCGGATTCATAGGAGAAAAAATCACCGGTAAGCCCTTCTGTATTCTTCACTTCTTCAATCACAGCGCGGGCGAACAAAGAGGCATAGTCCGCACGGGTTTTTTTTATCTGGAGAATATGATCGACGAGATCTTTTTCGAGAGTGCGCTCATCCATACCCTGCGCGATCCCCCGGCGGGCATATTCCTCAACATCCATGCATCTCTGTAAGCGAGTCAGGCATAAAAATGCGGATCATTACAACCCGACAAGTGAGAGAGGATTAACGGAGCAGGATCCCCAGTACATCGGAGAATGCATGGAGGGCATCGTCAAACTTCCCGGTTTTAAGATACGACATGCCCTTCACAATGCCCGTCCGCACATCCTTGACATCGATATAGTAGGCCTGGTCGAACGCCCGGGCCGATTCCTCCAGCCTGCCCGAGAGGAAGCAGGAGTTGCTCAAGACCACCCACGCATCAGCATTGGAAGCATCAATCTTCAGGGATTTTTCAAGGAGTGGGATTGCATCATCATGCTGCCCTAACGATGAAAGAGCGAGACCCCTCAGATAGAGCACTCTGGCATGAGCCGGTTCGATCTCAAGCGCCTGCCAAAGCACATCTGCCGCATCCCGGTATTGTTTTAGCAGGATCAATGCTCGCCCTTTCCGTATGAGTGCCGACAGATACCGTGGGTAGATCTTCAATGCGCGATCATAACTCGCGATCTCATCCTCATACCGTCTCAGTTTCCCGCAGGCAAATCCCCGGTTTACCCATGCAGAAAGATATTTTGGCCGGATTACAAGGGCACGATCACAGCAGTGTATCTCTGATTCATATCTCCCGAGCATTCCGAGAGCAACACCCTTATTGTTCCATGCGGCTGCATTTTCTGGATCGATCTCCAATGCTCGTTCGCAGCACACAACTTTCTCTTCAAACCGGCCAAGAACCCCTAAGGCAAATGCTTTGTTGTTCAGAGCATCGATGCAATGAGGATCAAGGGCAAGGGCATGATCGCAGCATCCGATCTCTTCCTCGTACAGCCCCAGTTTCCCCAGGGCAAATCCCCGGCCCACCAAGGCCGGTGCAAAATGGGGATCTGCCCCCAGTGCGCGGGCAAAGAGATCCAGCGCTTCTTCATGCATTCCGTTCCGTCCGCACGAGAGCCCTTTAAAATAGAACTCCCGACAGGTTTCCTGAGAAGTCCGGGTTGCGGAATCGGGGGGAGAAGGCATCAGGAACAGTCCCGGAATATATGATCCTATACTACTGAAAAAGTGTGCCCCGGAGATATTTATGTTCATGTTTCGTGGTTACCATAATTGTCTCATTCCGACCGGTGTTTTCGTAAGTTCATGAAATTTAGTATACGGTTCAACGCCAATACTTCAGGTCTACCTCCAATTATTTCCAATAAAACAACTTCACAATATTTTTTAATATATTTATTTAATGTATATTGTGACCTGTCCTTCGGATTCCGCGTTCTCACATCATGTCGGACAGATCCTGATAATTATTATTGTCATCCTGTTAGCAGCGATTGTCTTGCTCCTCCTGCTCCAGTATCAGATTTCATTGTCCGATCAAAGGATTCCATGCGTATTTGAGATCACCGACATCCAGCACACAAAAGACGGGATGACTGAAACCAGTTATGTTGTCCTTAAAAATACCGACACCATGGCATATGAAAACTGGAATCTGTATGCCTTTACGTATGTCAATGACAATCGCATTCCCGCAGAACTCCCCACCTTGAATAACTACGAGCTTATCAGTTCCGTACATCATTACGGTGTCCAAAAGCTCGTAGGCTCACAAGGAAGACGCGAGAACCATGATGCCTATTGGTATTCGGGAGCAGTATTGGCAATAGATTACAGCGATCATACCATTCATCAAGGTGATCGCGTTACTATTGAGATCTATGATAAAACCACAAACCAGCTCATCTCGCGCGACACATTTCCGCACACGGACACTAAAACAAGAGAATTGATGGATGAATATTTCAATCGTCTAAACGCTTGAACACGCCTTTCTTTGCTTTGAGAATCTTGCATTCAGGACAACGCCACGTATCCGGGACTTTCTCCCACGGGGTTCCCGGGGGAATTCCCTGTTTTGGATCGCCTTTCTCGGGATCGTAAATATAATGGCATTCAAGGCATACCCATCGTGCAAGTTTAACGGTCTGCGTCATAGCGTACAACATCCTCTGGAATGTGATTATCCATCTATCACTTTTCCCCCCGGTTATTTGAAATCACCCTTGAAGGCAAGGATCGTTTGTCTTATCGGCTGCGATCTTCCAACCGGTATATCCGGACAGTCTTCGGGCACAGAGCCGGGCCACCCGCAAGGGTTCCGGAATACTGCCCTCAGACAGGAAGTCGTTACAGAGCCGTGATGCATCCGGTACGGAAAGCCCCCATGAGCGAAGATACAGCGTCTCTCCCGTATGCATCGCAACCGGATTTCTCTCTCCCAGTTTCTGGTAGATCGCGAGACGGATCGTATCTCCGGGAAAATGCGTGCGGATCTCTTCATTGAGCCCTGAAGACTCCTCATAACTCACCCCGATCACCGGAATGCCGGTCTCATCGAAGATCCGTTCCGGATCGATGATGTTGAACCACGCGATCACGCACCCGGAGAGCATGATCGCATTCAGATCCCGTCTCTTCAGATCTGCGATCATCGCAAGGAGGGTATCGGTTGCATCCATCCCGCCAACCTGCACGGTTCCAAAAGTAAACCCGTCAATACGAAGATCCTTTCTCATCACCACCCCTGCAAGGGTGGAATGAGTTCTCCTGGAAAAACTTTCGGCAATCCCCAGAATCCGCAGCCCTTTCTTGGGCAGGTGCATAGAAGCACTTATGATACCCGATTTAAAATACTATACCCAATGAAGTTCAACAAGGATGAGGTTTGTATCTTAATTCCAACACTGAACGAGGCCCCCACTATCGGCGGTGTTGTGAAGGAGTTCAAGGCGCTTGGCTATAACCATATCCTCGTTATTGACGGCAAAAGTTCCGATAATACCGTCAAATTTGCCCGCGAGGCAGGTGCAAATGTCCGGACCCAGTCGGGGAAGGGGAAGGGCAATGCCATCATCGAAGCATTTGAGGTGATTGAACAGC
>Ga0265296_1000534_pt1 | contig 56146 bp, 42 predicted proteins | sample MunlanPumphouse1_FD_189073 | JGI IMG/M metagenome (GOLD analysis project Ga0265296, IMG submission 189073) | Groundwater microbial communities from a municipal landfill in Southern Ontario, Canada - Pumphouse #1 | ecosystem: Environmental > Aquatic > Deep subsurface > Groundwater | place...
TTAGCGCGGTGGCGATGATCGAAGTCGCCTTTTGCGTCCCCATTCTTGCGATGATCGGTTTTGGCGGCATCGAATATGCCAACCTGCTCCTGTCGGGCACGCGGGTGAACCAGATCGGCCTCAGCGCCGCCGACAACGCGGCACGTATCGCCTTTGGCAGCAATTTGTCGCAGCCGCGCGTGCGCGAAGTCGACATCAACGAAGTGTTTGCCGGGGTCGAGGAACAGTCGAAAGGCATGAATTTCAAGGCGAATGGCCGGGTCATTCTGTCGAGCATCGAACGCAATCCCGATGGCGGGCAATGGATTCATTGGCAGCGCTGCTACGGCGACCTCCCGGTATCGTCATCTTTCGGCCCGCAAGGCACGGGGGCGACGGGAACAAGCTTCGCGGGTGTCGGGGCCACCGCATCGGCCGGTACCGCGATCATGCTGGTCGAGGTCACCTACGACTATAAATCCCTGTTGTGGGGCAAATGGTTCCAGACAAAGCGGATCCGTGAAACCGCCGCCTTCCTTATCCGCGAGGCACGCGACCTGCATGGCGATAATGGCACCGGCGTGTTCAATCCGGCACCGGCCGTCACTCCCGCACTGTGCACCTGATCGCGCTACGCGCCATTCGATAACCGTTTATTACCGGCACCGCGGCTGCTACATGCGCCGCTGCCGATGACCACGACCCATCCTCCCGATACCCAGCTGCGTGGTTTTGTGGCGCTTCTGCCCGCCGCGGCGCGGCCTTATGCGCTGCTCGCGCGGTTTGATCGGCCGATCGGCTGGTGGCTGCTCTATTGGCCCTGCGCGTGGGGCGTGGCCCTCGGCGGCGGCGCGGTCAGCCACTGGCCGTTGTTTCTGTGGCTCCTGCTCGGCGCGATCGCAATGCGCGGCGCGGGGTGCGTTTATAACGACATCGTCGATCGCGACCTTGATGCGCAGGTAGCACGCACCGCGTCGCGCCCGATTGCGAGCGGCGCGGTGTCCGTGCGCAACGCTGCTTTATGGGCGGTGCTGTTGTCGCTTGTTGGCCTGCTCGTGCTGCTTCAGTTGCCATGGCCCGCGCAGATCGTCGCGCTTGCCAGCCTGATTCTGGTCGCCGGCTATCCGTTCATGAAACGCATCACCTGGTGGCCGCAGGCGTGGCTGGGGCTGGTGTTCAGCTGGGGCGCGCTGGTTGCCTGGGTCGCAGTTGGCGGCGACGCCAATAGCGGGGAGGGGGGGCTCGCGCTACCGCTGCTCTACGCGGGCAGCATCGCGTGGGTGATTGGCTACGATACCATCTATGCGCTGCAGGATATCGAGGACGATATGCTGATCGGCGTCAAATCGAGCGCGCGCGCTATGGGGCGCCATGTGAAGGGCGGGGTCGCGCTTTGCTATGGCTTTGCGCTCGCTGGTTGGGGCGGTGCGTTATGGGCGGTGCGGCCCGACCCGCTGGTGCTGATCGCGCTGCTGCCCGCGGCGGTGCACTTCACCGGGCAGTTGGTGACGCTGGATCCCGCCAATGGCGAGGACGCGCTCGCGAAATTCCGCAGCAATCGTTTTGCCGGACTGCTGGTGTTTGCCGCGATGCTGGTTGTCGGGATGGCGCCCTAGCTCACTCCGCCGCGAGCAGTTCCTCGGCGGCGCCCAGATCGACCGACACCAGACGGCTGACCCCCTTTTCGATCATCGTCACCCCGAACAGGCGGTGCATGCGCGCCATCGTTACCGCATTGTGGGTGACGATTAGATAGCGGGTGTTGGTTTCGCGGGTCATGCGGTCGAGCAGGTCGCAGAAGCGCTCGATATTGGCGTCGTCGAGCGGCGCGTCGACTTCGTCGAGGACGCAGATCGGTGCCGGGTTGGTCAGGAACAGCCCAAAGATCAGCGCGACCGCGGTCAGCGCTTGCTCGCCGCCCGACAGCAGGGTGAGGGTGCCAAGGCGTTTGCCCGGCGGCTGCGCCATGATTTCGAGCCCGGCCTCGAGCGGGTCGTCCGAATCGACGAGTTCAAGATGCGCCTGCCCACCGTCGAACAGGGTGGTGAACAGCCGCTGGAAATGACCGTTCACCGTCTCGAACGCGGCGAGCAGGCGGACGCGGCCCTCGCGGTTGAGGTTGCCGATCGACCCGCGTAGCCGGTGGACCGCCTGCGTCAGTTCCTCGATCTCGGCGGCGCTTTTTTCGCGTTCGGTGTCGAGCTCGATCAGTTCGTCGGCGGCGACAAGGTTGACGGGGCCAAGCCGCTCGCGGTCAGCAATCAGCCGGTCGTGCTGTGCCGATTCCTGCCCCGCGTCGGACACGCTCTCGCCCTCGAATCCGGCCTTTTGCGGCAGCAACGGCGGCGGGCATTCGAAGCGCTCGCCCGACAGACGGCCCATTTCGATCCGCCGCAGCTCGGCATTTTCGGACCGCGCGATCGCGCCGGCGCGGGTTTCGCGCGCCGCGGCAACGCGCTCGCGGATCGCATTCAGCGCGGTTTCGGCCTCGCGGAGTGCGGCTTCGGCGGCGCGCTCCTGCGCTTCGGCGGCGCCAACCTTGTCGCGCAGCGCCGCCTGCTGCGCTTCGGCGGCGGCGCGCTGTTCGGCGAGCTTGGCCGGTACGTCGGCGAGTTTGGTGGCTTCGGCGGCGAGCGCGTCGGTGCGCTTGTCCATCTCGGTGACGCGCCGCGCCGCTTCGCCCGCGCGCGCTTTCCAGCTTTTGATCTCGGCGGTCACGACCGCTTGTCGCTCGCTCAGCGCGGCGAGCGAGCGTTCGTGCGCGGTGAGGGCGTCGCGGGCGCCGTTGGCGTCGCTGCGCGCGCGTTCGGCGGTCTGCTCCTCGGCATCGAGCGCGGCGCGCGCGATGCTGTCGTCGGGGAGGGCGGCGAGCGCGGCTTCCTGCGTAGTCAGCGCATCGGTGGCTTCCTTCGCCGCGGCAGCGATCTCGCCGAGCCGCCGGTCGAACAGCGCTGCGGCGTCGCGATGCCGGTCGAGGGCGGCCTGCGCTTGATCGGCGGCGCGCAGCGCGGTGCGGCGCATTTCATCGGCCTGTGCCAGCGCTTTGCGCGCCGCGGCAGCGGCCTCGGTCAACTCTGCGGCTTTGGCGGCAGCGGCATCGCGGCGGTCGCGCAGTTCCTGAACGCCCAGCTCGACTTGCGGGCGCTGCGCCGCCAGCGCGTCGAGGCGGTTCTGGCGTTGCAGCCGTTCGGTTGCGGTGGCGCCGTCGCCGCGCGCGACAAAGCCGTCCCAGCGGCGCATCACGCCATCGGTCGTGACAAGCCGCTGGCCGACCGCGAGCGGCTGGCCGTCGTCGGTGTTGGCGACCGCGACTTGTGCGAGGCGGCGGGCGAGCGCGGCAGGCGCTGTGACGAAACCGGCGAGCGGCCGGGTGCCGGTCGGCAGCGCGGGGTCATCGGCTCGCGTCTCGGCGCCGCCCCAGCTGCGCGCTGCGCCGCCGTCGGTCCCGGCGTCGAGATCGTCACCCAAAGCGGCAGCGAGCGCGGCCTCATAGCCCGGTGCAACGCGCAGCCGGTCAAGGATGCGGTCCTCGTCGCGGCGTCCGGCGGCCAGCGCGCGTTCGAGTGTCGCGGCCTCGCCGTCGAGCGCGGCCAGCGCGGTCCGCGCTTCGGCCAGTCCGGTTTCGATGCCTGCCAGATCGGCGGCAGTCGCTTCGCGATCAGCCTCGGCATTTTGCAGTGCGGCTTCGGCGGCGGCGATCGCGGCTTCGGCGGCTTCGGCGGCCGTGACGCTGTCAGCATGCGTCGCTGCCAGCGCGGCGCTGTCGCCCAGTGCCGCGATCTCGGCATCGACGCGCGACTTGTCGGCGGCGATCCGGCGGACGGCAGCGTCGGCGCTGTCGCGGGCCGATACCGCGATACGCCGGTCGGCGGCTTCGCTCGCGGCCTTGGCGCGGGTCTGTGCCAGCGCGACCTCGGCGTCGCGGAGCCGCGCCTGCGCGGCGAGATTGGCGTCGGCGAGCGCCGCCTTGCCCGCGTCGTGCGCGGCGATGGCCTGCGCCAGTGATTTGGTTTCGCTATCGAGTGCGGTCAGCGCGCCATGCGCCTCGCGGGCCAGCTCGCCTTCGCGATCCCGGTCGTCGGCGAGGCGCGCTTGCTGCGCCGCCAGATCGTCGAGGCGCTGGCGCGCGGCGCGCTCCTCGCCCTGCAAGCGGACCTGCGTCGCGGTCGCTTCGGCCAGCGCATCGCGTTGCACCTGTGCATCCTGCCGCGCCGTGGCGACGCGGGTCGCGACCTCGGTCTGCGCGGCGGACACGGTTTCCAGCTCATGCTGCGCGGTCTTGACCGCAGCTTCGGCGGCATCGCTGTCGCGGCGTGCCTGATCGGCGGCGGCGGCGGCGTCGCGCCAGCGCGCGTAGATCAGCCGCCCCTCGGCAATGCGAATGTCATCGCTCAGCTTCTTGTATTTCTCCGCCGCGCGCGCCTGCCGCCGCAGCGCGTTGGCGCGCACTTCCATGTCGGCGGTGATTTCGGACAGCCGCGTCAGGTTGGTTTCGGTCGCGCGCAATTTCTGTTCGGCGTCCTTGCGGCGGACATGCAGCCCCGCGATCCCCGCCGCTTCCTCCAGCATCGCACGGCGCTCGGTCGGTTTGGCGGCGATGACATTGGCGATCTTGCCCTGGCTGACCAGCGCCGGGCTGTGCGCGCCGGTCGCGGCGTCGGCAAAGATCAGCGCGACATCCTTGGCGCGCACGTCGCGGCCATTGGCGCGATAGGCGCTGCCGGTGCCGCGCTCAATGCGGCGGATAACCTCCAGATCGTCGCCGTCGCCGCCATCTGACAGACCCGCGACAAGCGCGCCCTCGGTGTCGCAATGCAGCGCAACCTCCGCAAAGTCGCGCGCCGGCCGCGATGCGGTTCCTGCGAATATGACGTCTTCCATGCCGCCGCCGCGCATCGATTTGGGGGAGGACTCGCCCATCACCCAGCGGATCGCCTCAAGCAGGTTCGATTTGCCGCAGCCATTGGGACCGACGACGCCGGTCAGCCCGGGCTCGATGCGCAGTTCGGTGGGTTCGACGAAGGATTTGAAACCGGTCAGGCGCAGGCGTTTTATCTGCACGGATTGGCCCCGTGCAGGTCAGCGAATCGCGGATGTTGCAACGCTGCTGTCACATTTCCCCCTGTCAGCCGTCATGCCGCGCGGGCGGGGGAGTCGCAAGGGCTTTAGCCCCTCCCCTTCAGGGGAGGGGTTGGGGTGGGGTCTGTCAGGTTGGCGCGAGTCCGCTGAACCCCACCCGCTGCGACTAAGCCAGCAAGCTGGCAACTCTCGCTGCCCTCCCCTGAAGGGGAGGGCGTTTCAAGCGTCAGCGCGCGCCCATCGTGCGCAGGCGGTCGCGCAGCGGACCCCAGGTGTTGATGCCTTCGACGACCTGGCCGTTGAGAACGAAGGTCGGGGTGCCGGTAATCTGATATTTCTCGACCCCCGCATTGGTGCCCTTTTCGATCGCCGACACATTGTCGACCTTGCTCAGGCATGCCTGGATCGTCGCCGCGGGGACACCGCGCTGCTGGTAGAATTGATCGATGCCCCAGCCCTTGGCGAGCGCGGTGAAGCGCTGTTCGGGGGGCAGCTGCATCGCCGCCTCGATTCCCGGCTGCGGCTTTTGCGCCCCGGCGATGAAGGCCTCATGCTCAAGGAAGGTCGCATCGGCGAGCGGGAAGAAGCGGTCGGGACCGGCGCACTTCGCGATCGCGCCGGCGATCGCGTCGACCGGGTGCAGCATGAACGGGGTCAGCTTGTACGACACGCGGCCGGTGTCGACGAAGTCGCGCTTCAGCTCTTCGTGCGAATCCTTGGTGAATTGCGCGCAATGGCCGCAGGTGAAGGCGCCGAATTCCTCAAGCTTGATCGGGGCGTCGGGGTTGCCCATCACCACGCCGTCGCCGTCGAAACTGACGACCTGCGACCAGCTCTTGCCAGCGGGGGCCGACACCTTGGCGACGACATCCTGTTCCTTAGTGGTGTCGCTGGCGCCGCCGCCGCAACCAGCAAGTGCGATTGCGCCGAGCGAAGACAGAAGGGCGATACGAAGCGATGCGGTCATGATGTGCTGTTCTCCGGAAACAAGATGGGCAGGCTTTTACGATCCCTTGATCGCGAGGTCGAGTTTCGATTTGAGCGCGGGCCAAGCGACGGCTTCGGCGTTGCGCCCGTTGATGAAAAAGGTCGGGGTACCGCCGACGCGATCGGCGTTCCGTGCGATGTTGGTCATCCCGGTCAGTTCGGCCTGCGCGACCTCGCTGTCGAGCGCCGCGTCGAGCTGCGCCTGCGTGTAACCGCGTGCGCGCATCAGCGCGGCGAGGCCGGTGTCGGCGGCGATCTTGCGCGCACGCTGGGCGGTGGTGCCTTCGAACCAGCTCGTTTTCTGGGCGTCGGTAGCCTTTGTCACCTTGGCCATCCAGGTGTCGAATGCGGCAAAAATCGCCTGATGGTTGCGCGCGAACGCGGCGGGACCGCCGCAACGGGCGAGCAGGGCCGCGGTCATGTCGACCGGGTCGCGCACCAGATTGCGATATTCGAACAGCACCAGCCCGCGGTCGATATATTGCGTCTTGAGCGGGGCCGAACCCAGTTTCGCGAAGTCGGCGCAGACGTGGCAGGTGTAGCTGAAATATTCGACCAGCCGCACCTTCGCCGCGGGATTGCCGACGACATGCGCGCCGATCGAACTCGTTGTCACTTTCGAAGACCAGAGCGCCGGTTTGGCGGGGGTGGCGGCGATCAGGGTCAGCGCGGCGCCCGACAGCACGAGGACGGCGGTGCGGCGATCGAGCGGGGAATCGTCAAATGCGGCCATCTGCAGCAGGTCTTTCTTCAACTGATCCGGGGAAGTTTGGGCGCGGCGGCCAGTCCCGCGGCCATGCGTTCGAGCACGGTGCGCAGTTCCGGGTCGCCGATGTCGCGCAGGCTGTCCCCCAGCTCGGCGGGTACGGGTTTGAGCATGGCTGGCGGCTGAACGGGCGCGGCGGGGGTGACGTGACCATGGGTCATGCGGACCTGCGCAACCGCGGCATAGCCAAAGAAGCGATTGACCGCGGCGATGATGTCGGGCGCGACATGTTGCAGCATCGGGGCGTGCGCGCCGCTGATCGTCAGGTGTAGCGTGCCGCCCGCCTTCGCCCCGACGGGAAAGCGGATCATCGCGGGCTGGGTGACGTCGGCCAGCCGGTCGCCCACGATCTCGCGCCAGCGGCTGACCACCGAGCTCTGGATGAAACCGAATTTGCGAAAGGCGGCGCGGCCGATTTCGGGGACGAGATCGGAAATCATCCGCGCCTCGCCGCCGCGCGGGCGCTCGTAAACGCGCGGCGCGGGCTTGGCGGGCTTTTTCGCCCCGCCTTTCGCTTTGGGCTTCTTGGTCGGCCCGTCGTCTCCCGCGTCTTTCGTCATCGCGGGTGCCATGCCATAGGCGGGGGGTGAGCGTCCAGACTTCCGGCATTGATGAAGACATCGCGCGCGACTTCGCGCCGCGCCTGCTGGCGTGGTATGACCGCGCCGCGCGGGTGCTGCCGTGGCGGATCGCGCCGGGCAGCGACGAGGCTCCCGATCCCTATCGCATCTGGCTGGCCGAGGTCATGCTGCAGCAGACGACGGTCGCGGCAGTCGCAGGCTATTTTGCGCGCTTTACGGAACGCTGGCCGACGGTCGCCGATCTGGCGTCGGCGGAGGATGCCGATGTAATGGCCGCTTGGGCCGGGCTGGGCTATTATGCTCGCGCCCGCAATCTGCTTGCCTGCGCGCGGGCGGTGGTCGCGGAGCATGGCGCGCGCTTTCCCGATAGCGAGGCGGCGCTGCGCGCGCTGCCGGGGATCGGCGACTATACCGCGGCGTCGGTTGCGGCGATCGCCTTTGGCCGCCCGGCGGTGGTCATCGATGCCAATATAGAGCGGGTGATCGCGCGTCACCGCCTGATCGAAACGCCGCTGCCGCTGGCGAAGCGCGAGATTCGCGCCGCGCTGGCGCCGATCGTTCCCGCGGCTCGCTCGGGCGACTTTGCGCAGGCGCTGATGGATCTGGGCGCGACCATCTGCACGCCGCGCAATCCGGCCTGCGCGATCTGCCCGCTGATGGCCGATTGCCGTGCGCGCGGGCGGCCTGACATCGAACGCCTGCCTGTCAAACCCCCGAAGAAGGCGAAGCCGCACCGGCATGGGCTCGCGCATTGGATCGAGCGCGACGCGCAGGTGTGGCTCGTCCGCCGCCCCGACAAAGGCATGCTCGGCGGGATGCGCGCGCTGCCCGGCGGCGACTGGACCGATGCGCGTCCGACCGAGTCGGGCATCGCCGAGGTCGATCATGGTTTCACCCATTTCGACCTGACGCTGACTTTGGTGCGCCGCGAAATCCCGCTTGCCGCAGCGGAAGGCATATGGTGGCCAATCTCGGACCTTGACGCGGCGGGGCTGCCGACGCTCTATCGCAAATTGATCGACAAGATGCTGGAGAGAGACGCATGAACATGATGGTTTCGCGCCGCGCGCTGCTCGGCGGTCTGGCGCTGGGCGGCTCCGCCGCGCTGCTGCCGCGCGCCGCCTTCGCGTGGAAAGAAAGCGGGGCACAGCTTTATCCTGCGACCCACGCCTTCATCAAAGGCTTCGTCGACCGCCGCGAACTCGCCGGCACCCTTGCCGCGATCGGCAAGGGGCAGGCGGCGGCCGAATTTTTCGGCGCCGGGGTGCAATCGCTGAGCGACCCCGTGCCGGTTGGTCCCGACACTTTGTGGCGGCTCTATTCGATGACCAAGCCGGTCACCGGCATCGCCGCGATGCTGCTGATCGAAGACGGCAAGATGACGCTCGACCAGCCGATCGCCGATTTCCTGCCTGGCTTTGCGAAAATGCAGGTCCAGAACACCCCCGACGGTTCGATCACCGACCTGCGGCCCGCGAAAACGTTGATCACGGTGCGCCACCTGCTCACCCATACCGCAGGACTGGGCTACAACATCATCCAGAAGGGGCCGATCAAAAAAGCCTATGACGACGCCGGCATCGTTGGCGGCTCGGCGAGCCGCCTGCCGATCCCCGGCATGGCACCAGTCACGCCCGCGCCCAGCCTGGCGGCGATGGCCGACCGGCTCGCAGCACTACCGCTAGTTTACGAACCCGGTACGCAGTGGAGCTATTCGATCAGCCTAGACCTGCTCGGCCGGGTGATCGAAGTCGCTGCCGGGCAGCCGTTCGACGCGTTCCTGAAAGCACGGCTGTTCGACCCGCTGGCGATGACCAGCACGAGTTTTCAGGTCGGTGCCAGGGACGTCGGGCGCTTTACCACCAACTATGCCCCCTATGGCGGCGCGCTGATCCCCTTTGATCCCGCGACCAGCTCGATCTATCTTGACCCGCCCCCCTATCCGTTCGGCGGTGGCGGACTGGTATCGAGCGCGCGCGATTACGACCGTTTCCTCGCGATGCTGCTTGGCGAGGGCGAAACCGGTGGGACGCGCGTGATGAAAACCGAAACCGCGCGGCTCGCCATGTCGAACCTGATCGACGACAGCGTCAACCGCAAAGGGACGTTCATCGACGGTCAGGGCTTTGGTGCGGGCGGGCGCGTGTCGCTGCCGGGCTCGCCGGGCGGTGAGGGTATTTTCGGCTGGGCGGGCGCCGCCGGAACGATTGGTTTCGTTCATCGCGGGCTGGGCTATCGCGCCGCGGCCTATGCGCAATATATGCCGTCGGGCGCGCTGCCGTTTCAGGAGAAGTTCGGCGAAACCTTCTTCAAGGACGTGATGGCCTGATGCCGTTGCCGTTGGGATTTACCGGCGCGCGGCTCGACCGCGCTGACCAACTGCGCAGCGATGCCGCGGGTTTTGCCGCGACGGTCGCCGATCCGCGCGCCCGTTGCCTGCTGCTCGACGGGATCGACTGCGTGCCGGGCGAGGGCGGCGGGCTGTGCTGGGAGGCGCTCGATCCAGCCGACGAGCGCGCGTTGCTGCTGCTCGGGCTCGACGACGCAGGCATACCGCATTTTGTCCACGAAGCCCCCGCTGGAGTACGCATCGACGCACGCTCGCGCACCGTCATGCGCCTGCTGCCGTTGCTGTCGGGCGAGGAAGCGGCGCTGTACGGTGGGGCGCGCAGTCTGATCGACTGGCACGCGCGACATCGCTTCTGTGCGGTGTGCGGATCGCCGACCGAGGTGTTTCGCGCCGGTTGGGGGCGTCGCTGTGGCAGCTGTAACGCCGAACATTTCCCGCGTGTCGATCCGGTCGTCATCATGCTCGCCGAATGCGACGGGCGGGTGCTGGTCGGACGGCAGGGCGGTTTTCCGCCGGGCTTCTTCTCGGCGCTGGCGGGGTTCGTCGAGCCCGGCGAATCGCTGGAAGAGGCGGTGGCGCGCGAATTGTTCGAGGAAGCGGGGATTCGCGTGTCGAACGTCACCTATGTCGCGAGTCAACCGTGGCCCTTTCCGTCGTCGCTGATGATCGGCTGCCGCGCCGTCGCGAGCGATCCGGCGCTGACGCTTGATACGACCGAGATCGAAGCGGCGATGTGGGTCGACAGGGCGGAGGTGCGTGCCGCGCTGGCGGGCGACATGGGCGCGCCGTTTCTGGCGCCGCCGCCATTGGCGATCGCGCGTTATTTGCTCGAGGATTGGGCGCGGTAAATCCTCCCTGTCGCGCAGCGATGGGGAGGGGGACCGTTCGCGAAGCGAATGGTGGAGGGGCCGCGACGGCAGCGCCAAAGCCCCTCCGTCAGCGCTTTGCGCTGCCACCTCCCCATGGCTTCGCCACAGAGAGGAAGTTTAGATTAAATCCGCCGCCCGGTGATCCGGCTGATTTCCTTGGCCACCATCGCCTCGACCAGCGGCGGCAAATTGCTATCGAGCCAGTCTTTCAGCATGGGGCGCAGCGCGTCGAGGACAACGTCCTCCATCGTGCGGCCCGCAGCGGCGGGCGCCGCAACCGTCGCGGCGGCAACGGCGGGTGCGATAGCGGCGGTCAAGGCATCGAGCGATTGGCGCGCCGCATCGGCGCTGGCTTCGGAAACCAGTTCGTCGGCCGCGGGCGCGGCTTCGTCATCTTCTTCGTCGTGCAGATCGAGAATATCTTCGACGACCGCGGGCGTGATTTCGCGCGCCGCACCGGGAGCTTCGTCGCGTGCGATGACGCGCCTGATCGACGACAAGATATCTTCCATCGATGGTTCCCGCGACATATCGCCCATAACCAACCCCCTAAACCACCGCGATTACCGGATGGTTAACTATGCTCTTACCGATTTGGGGCGTGTTTTGCCAAGCCTTATTGTCGTGGCAGCGCGGGCGGCCCAACCGGAACGCTGGCGGTCGCCGCGGGGATGGCGCGGGTATCGGTCGCCTGTTGCTGCGGCGCCGGGTCGTCGGCCCAGTCGAAGATCTGGCCCTTGACGCGGTTATAATTGACCTCGGGATCATAAAGCGCGCCGCCCTCGATCCCCAGGTCGCGCGCTTCGGCCTTGCCCATCGCAGCGAGGACCGAGAAGGCCGCGACATAGGAGTTGCGCTGCGCCGACACGAGCTGGACCTGGGTGTTCAGATATTCTTGCTCGGCGTTCAAGATGTCGAGGATCGAACGGGTGCCGACGCTGTTTTCGGCGCGCACGCCCTCCAGCGACAGGCCATTGGCACTTACCGCCTGCTGCGTTGCGGCGATGATCTGCTCGTTCGCGCGCCATGCGGCATAGGCGCCGCGCGTCTGGGCGATGACGCTGCGTTCGACTTCAACATAATTCTCGATCGCTTGGCTCGTGCGCGACTGCGCCTGACGCACCTGCGCCGACGGCCGCCCGCCCTGGAAAATCGGGATCGTCAGCGACAGACCGACCGACGCGCTTTTCGTGACATTCTCCGACGTCGGGTCGTTTACCGAATTCAGATTGTTGTTGTACCCGCCACTCGTCGTCGCCGACAATTTTGGCAGCCGGCTCGCGCGCGCGACACCAATGTCGGCGCGGCTGGCATTGACCGCCTGATTCGCCGCTTCGATGTCGGGGTTGCTGGTCAGCGCGATCGCGACGGCTTCGTCGGGCGAGGCGGGCAGGTTCGGCAGCTGCGGCGGCTGTTCCAGATCGACCGGGGCTTCGCCGACCAGCCGCACATAGGATTCGCGGCTGGCGATCAGGTTGGCTTCGGCGGTGCGCAGATCGCCCTCGGCCAGCGCAAGCCGCGCTTCCGATTGCGCAACGTCGGTGCGGGTCAGGTCGCCGATTTCGAACCGGTCGCTCGTCGCCTGCAAATTGGTGCGCAGCACCGCGACATTCTTCTGGTTCAGCTGGACGATCGCCTGATCGCGGATGACGTCCATATAGGCGCCGACGGTTTGCGCAAAAATGCTCGCTTCGGTCGCGCGCAGGTCGGCCTGTCCGGCTTCGACGCGAAATTTGGCGGCCTTTACCGCGTTGCGCACCGCGCCGCCCTGATAGATCGGTACCGACACTTGGCCGCCGACGCTGACGAAGCGCTTGGGTGAGAAAAAGCTGTTGCCCGGGATCACCAGATTTTCCTGATAATCGACGCCGACGCCAACATTCGGCAGTCCGCTCGCTTTCTGGATCGGGACATTTTCGTCGTTGGCGCGCTGTCCAGCGCGCGCCGCGGTTAGCGTCGGGTTGTTTTCATACGCTTTCGCTAGCGCTTCCTGCAATGTTTCGGCCTGTGCCGCCGACGACAGCGTCAAGGCGCCGACGGCGAGACCGGCAAGCCAGCGGGCGCGGGGGAGAGGCCGTTTCTTATCGGTATCGAGCATCGTCATGTCAGCCTGAAACAAAGAGGGGAGTGGCTTTTAGAATGTGAAGCCCGCGGGGGCGGCAAAGCCGGGCAGCGGGGCGACGTCCATGTCGGCAAAGCTGCGCAGCGGAACCGCGCCGCCAGCCTTCAGCCCGTGAACCAGCCGCGTCACGGCGCCATCGGGGCGTGCGGCGACCAGACGGCCACCGTCGACCAGCTGCGCCGTCAATGCGTCGGGCAGGGTTTCGATTGCGCCTTCGACGATGATGCGGTCGAACGGCGCGGCGCCGGGCGCGCCTTGGTTCAGCGGTCCGGCGATCCAGTGGATGTTCGCGTCGGCGGTTGCGGCCTGCGCGATCGCCATCAGATCGGCCTGCTCTTCGACCGCATGAACCTCGGCGCCGAGCCGCGAGAGCAGCGCCGCAGTATAGCCCGTCGCGCTGCCGATCAGCAGCACGCGCTGGCCCGGGCGGATCGCGGCCGCCACCAGCATCCGGCCGGTGACCAGCGGGGCATTGAGCGCGCGGCCGTCGCCGAGCGCAATCGCGCGGTCCATATAGGCGACGCTGGCGAGATGGGCGGGGACATGCGCCTCGCGCGGTACCGCTGCCATCGCGCCGACCACCGCCGCGTCGATGACGTCGTTGGTACGCAGCTGGCTATCGATCATGGCGGACCGCATGTCCGCCGCGGTGATTTCGCTAAACTTCGTCGCCATCAGCCTTTTCCGATTCCCTGAGGACAGGAGCCTCTACGGACAGCTCTAGCCCAACTGATGCTGTATTGCAATGATAATACAGCCTATGCCCGCAAACACGCGCATAGCTGGCAACGCCAGCGACGCCAACCCCGCATCATGGGACGGGCCCGACGTGCGGGCGAATCCTTGACAAGGCAGCGAAACCCCCTCACTAGCGGCGCCGTCCAACACCCGGCCCATCCCCTCAGGATGCGGTAATTTGGCATGAGGCCCGATGGCGGAGTGGTGACGCAGCGGATTGCAAATCCGTGCACGCCGGTTCGATTCCGGCTCGGGCCTCCACCGAAATTCAGACCATTTTTACCGACTTTTCGCGGCAGTTATCCGCGCGTTCCCGTCACTGCGGCGCGACGCAGCCAGCCGGACTGGGTCGCAGGAGCGCGCGGCCTGCCGCGATTCCCGTTGCTTGGCTGTCGTCGACCGCCAAAGCGCCGTTGACGAACAATTTTTTGACCCCGACGCTCAGTTCGCGCGGGTGGACATAATCGGCGCGCGGCGCATATTCTGCGGGATCAAGGACGACGACGTCGGCGAAATAGCCGGGTCGCAGATAGCCGCGGCGGTCGAGCTTGTAGATGTCGGCGGTGCGTCCGGTCGATTGGCGGATGAAGGTCGGCAGGCTGATGACTTGCCGTTCGCGGACGTAACGTGCATATTTTTCGGGAAAGCTCGCGAACATCCGCGGGTGACCGTCCGATCCGTCGGACGATGTCACCATCCACGGTTGCTGCATCAGCAGGTCGACGTCGGCCTGCGCCATGTTGAACGACGCGACCGCGGTGCCGCCGCCCTTCTGGCCGCCAATCTTCGCCTTGATGCTTTGGCGAATGATGCGCAGCGCCGCGTCGCGGCTGTCCATCTTCCATTCGTCCGCGGCTGCCGCCAGCGTCTTGCCGGTCCAGGGAAAGCCCTCGGCGATCAGTAGCAGCGCCACCGGTCCGCCGCGCCGCCGCAGATTTTCCTGCATCTCGGCGCGGATCCGAGCCAGCGCGGCCGGATCGTCCAGCCGCTTCATCAACGCCGCGCCGCCGCCATCGACCGCCCAGCGCGGCAGCAGCGACGCGTCGAGGTTCGATCCCGACGCCAGCCATGGATATTGGTCGGCGGTCACCTCGATGCCCGCGTGGCGCGCCGCATCGATCGCCGCAATCACGGCGCCCGCCTGACCATGAACATCGACGCCCAGCGCTTTGAGATGCGCGAAATGCACCGGCATTCCGGCCTTCCGTCCAACGTCGATCGCTTCCTCGACCGATCCGAGCAGGCCGATGCTGTAGCTCGATTCGTCGCGCTGGTGGGTGTCGTACAGTCCGCCGCGGATCGCCGCCTCGCGCGCCACCGCTACGACCTCGTCGGTGCTCGCAAAGCTTTGCGGCGCATAGAAAAGCCCGGTCGACAGTCCCACCGCGCCTTCGCACATCCCCTTGGCGACCAGCGCCTTCATCGCGCCTAGCTCCATCGCAGTCGGCGCGCGCGCGTCCTGACCCAGCACGCGCTGGCGCACCGGGCCGAATCCGACGAACGGCACGATATTGGTCCCGATTCCCGACGCCGCCAGCTTGCCGCTGTCCGCCGCAACATCGGGGGTGCCGTTGCCATCGACCCCGATCATTACCGTGGTCACCCCCTGATGTAGCCAGGCGGCGTTGACGCGCACCGCCGGGTCGGGCGAGCGGAGGAAGCTGTTGGCGTGGGTGTGCGGATCGATGAAGCCGGGCGCGACGATCATGCCCTTTGCGTCGATGATGCGCGGCGCGGTATAACGACCGGGGCTGCCGATGGCGACGATCCGGTCACCGCGGATCGCGACATCGCCGACGAACGGCTTGCCGGTACCGCCGTCGTAGATCGACCCGCCGCGGATGATTACATCAACCGTCTCGTCGGCGCGCGCCATCGCGCCCGCGACGCTGAGCAGCGTTGCCGCCGTCGCTAGCGCGCCGATGGTCCGGCGGACCGGGAACGAGACAGGCGACATCGGCTTAATCCTTCCGTGCGAACGATGGCGCAGCGCAAAGAGCGCCCGCCGCCGGTCGGCTATTCAAGCACGCAAGATGTCCCGAACGGCAACCCCGCGTCCAGAGGGGGGAGTTGCAGCCCCTATAACCCAATGGCATAAGGCGGCAACCTGCGCCGTTCGCGGCCCGATACCGACAGCTTGGGACAGCGACGACATGAACCTGCGCCAGATCGAAATCTTTCACGCGGTCTTCTTGCATGGCACGGTCAGCGCCGCGGCGCGCTCGCTCAACGTGTCGCAGCCGTCGGTGACCAAGGTGTTGCGTCACGCGGAACGCTCGATCGGGCTGACCCTGTTCGAACGCTCGAAAGGGCGGCTGATCCCGACGCAGGACGCGCACACTTTGTTCGCCGAAGTGTCCGACATTCAGGACCGGGTGCGCTCGCTGCGTCAGGCGTGCCAGAATCTGCGCCACGGGCGCGGCGGGCTGCTGCGCATTTCGGCGCTGCCCTCGCTCGGCCTCGGCGCCATCCCCGCGGCGGTAGCGCGGTTTCTGGCCGATCATGAGGATATCATGTTCGATCTGCAGACGCTCCATCACGACGAAATGGTGCGTAAGCTCTACGAACATGAAACCGACATCGCGATCAGTTTCGAAGTGCCGCTCTCGGCCCCCGTTGCCCATCAGGTGATCGGCGAGGGCGAACTGGTGGTCATCTACCGCGAAGAGGACATGCCCGCCGCGCCGCCGCGCCTGCACCTCGACCAGCTGCGCGGGCAAAAGTTCATCAGCCCGGTGCAGGGCGGCCCGATCGGACGGATGCTGTCGAGCGAGCTCAGCCGTCTTGAGGTCGAGCTGAACGAGGTGGTGTCGGCGCGCACCTATTATGTCGCCGCGGCGCTGGTCAGCGCCGGGGTCGGCATGGCGATCGTCGATAATTTCACCGCCCATGCGGAGTTGTCGCCCGGACTGGCCAGCCGGCCACTGCAACCGGCGATCACATTCGACATCAACGCGGTCTATTTGCAGAACCGCCCGCCCTCAAAAACGGCATCGGCGTTTCTTGAGGAGCTCGCCACGGTGATCGAAGGATTATAGCATCAGGCTATAGGATATGAGGCGCAGGATATTGGGGCATTGCGGCGGGTAGAGGTAGAGTTGCGCCCTTCATCGTCCCGCAGGTTGCTTTGAGCCATGATCGACACACCCTATCTTCTTTACCTCGGCCATTCCAACGACCCCGCCGACATCAAGACGTCGCGCGGACTCGCCGTTTTCCGGCCCGACATCTGCATCGGCGAATATCGCCACGACGATTGCCCGCTGACGCTGGACCTGCCGCGCATGGATTTCGCCGCGGCGCACGCCGCCGGGGCGCGGACCTTGGTGCTGGGTATTGCCAATGCCGGCGGCAAGCTGGGCGAGGATCTGATCGTCGACGCGCTGGCCGCGATGGAGGCGGGGCTCGATATCGCGTCGGGGCTGCATCACCGGTTGAACGCCGAGCCGCGGCTGGTCGAGGCCGCCGCGCGGCTCGGCCGCAGCCTCCACGATGTGCGCGATCCGCGGCCTGACATTCCGATCGGCAACGGCAAACCGCGCGCGGGCAAGCGGCTGCTTACCGTCGGCACCGATTGTTCGGTCGGCAAGATGTACACGACGCTCTGCCTTGCGAGCGCGCTCGAAAAACGCGGTGTCGCCGCCGATTTCCGCGCCACCGGCCAGACCGGCATATTGATCGCGGGCGACGGCGTGCCGCTCGATGCGGTGGTCGCCGATTTCATTTCGGGCGCGATCGAACAGATTTCACCCGCGCGCAGCGACGATGGCTGGGATCTGATCGAGGGACAGGGCTCGCTATATCACCCCTCGTTCGCCGGGGTGTCGACGGGACTGCTGCACGGCGCGCAGCCCGACGCGCTGGTGCTCTGCCACGATCCGGTGCGCCCGCACATGCGCGGCCTGCCGCATTACCCGCTGCCCGGCATTGCCGAAACGCTGGAGGCCAATCTGCGCGTGGCGCGGCTGACCAACGCCGATGTGCGTTTCGTGGGCATCGCGCTCAACACGTCGGCGATGGCCGAGGATGAGGCGCGCGCGCTGTGCGCGGCGACCGAAGCCGAATTCGGCCTGCCAACCAGCGATCCGTATCGTTTCGGGGTCGAGACAATTCTCGACCGGTTGCTGGGCGCCGACGTCCATTCGCCCGCCGTCGCCGCAACCGCCTGAACGGTCGGCCATGCCCCGCACCCTGACCGTCTTTGCCGAGACGTTTCCGCTGCATGCCCCCTTTCGTATCTCACGAGGGGTCAAGACCGCGGCCGAGGTCGTCACCGTGACCATCGGTCAGGAAGGCATGACCGGGCGCGGCGAAGGCGTCCCCTATCCGCGCTATGGCGAGAGCGTGGAGAGCGCGTTAGCGGCGATCGAAAGCCTGCGCGGCGCGATCGAGCAGGGGCTGGACCGGCAGACTTTGCTCCAGCTGATGCCCGCCAGCGCCGCGCGCAACGCCGTCGACTGCGCGCTTTGGGATCTCGAACTGCAACTTGCGGGCAGCGATCTGGCCACGGCACTTAATCTCGATTGCCCGCTCCGCCCGATCGTCACCGCGATGACGATCAGCCTCGACACCCCCGACAATATGGCGCGCGCCGCTGCGGCACTCGCCGACGCGCCATTGTTGAAGGTCAAGGTCGACCGCAGCGACCCCGCCACATTGCTCGCCGCCGTCCGCGCCGCGGCCCCGAAATCGAAGTTGATCGTCGACCCCAACGAAAGCTGGACGATCGACGAGGTGCGCGGCCTGCAAGGGCTGATGACCGACCTGCGGATCGATTTGCTCGAACAGCCGCTGCCCGCCGATGCCGACCGCGATCTGATCGGCTTCCGCTCGGCGATCCCGATCGCGGCCGATGAATCGGTGCATGTCGCCGCCGATCTCGATGCGCTGCCCGATGGCTATGGGGTCGTGAATATCAAGCTCGACAAGACCGGCGGGCTGACCGCTGCGCTCGAACTGGCGGACGCGGCGCGCGCGCGCGGGCTGGGCGTCATGACCGGTTGCATGATCTGTTCGTCGCTGTCGATTGCCCCCGCGTGGGCGATCGCGGCAAATAGCGCGTTCGCCGACCTTGACGGACCGCTCTGGCTTGCCGAGGATCGCGCCGACGGGGTCAGCGGGGCAAACGGCCTTCTGTCGCCGCCGCGGCCCGGTTTTTGGGGCGGTATTTGACACGAACGGGGCAACAGGGCCGATGACAGTTTTTCTTCGCGGCTGGTTTGCAATTCCGCTGTGGCAGCGGGTCCTGGGGGCCATGGTGATCGGCGTGCTGCTCGGCCTGTTCTGGCCCGCGGCGGCATCCGCCATCGCCGTCATCGGCGAATTGTTCGTGCGGCTGATCCGGATGCTGGTCGTCCCGATCGTCTTCATCAGCATCGCGTCGGGGGTCACTGCGCTCGCCGATCCGCGCAAGCTGGGCTCGGTCGGCGCGCGCACGATCGGGCTGTTTGCCTTCACGACGTTCTGCGCGGTGTCGATCGGCATCGCGGTCGGGCTGCTGATCCAGCCGGGCGCTGGTGCGGCGCTGGGCAATGCGGTGCCGCATGCGCTGGGCGAGGCCAAGTCGCTGCACGATCAGCTGGTCGGTATCATTCCGGTCAATATCGTTCAGGCGCTGGTCGATGGCGACATGCTGGCGATCATCTTCTTTTCGATGCTGTTCGGCTTTGGCGTCATTCTGGCGGGCGAGCAGGGGCGCCCGATGGCGAACTTGCTGCAATCGGCAGGGCAAGTGCTGTTCCACCTCGTGCGGATCGTCATGGAAATGACCCCCTTTGGCGTGCTCGCGCTGATCGCCAAGGCGGTCGCCGACAATGGTGTTGCGGTGTTCGCCAACATCGGCTGGCTGGCGGTTGCGGTCGCGGCGGGTGTCGTGCTGCAAATCCTGATCGTCCATGTGCCGCTGATCGCTTTTGTTGTGCGGCGTCCGGTGCTGCGCTTCTATCGCACGATCGTCGACGCGCTCGCGGTCGCCTTTTCGACCGCATCGTCGGCTGCGACGCTGCCGGTGGCGCTGCGCATCGCGCTTGACGATCTGCGGATCGCCCCCGGCGTCGCCAAGACCGTGCTGCCGATCGGCGCCAGCATCGGCAAGGACGGCACCGCGATGTACGTCGGACTGCTCAGCATCTTTGCCTTGCAGGCGGTGGGGATCGAACCCGACCTGCCGATGCTCGCGATCATCCTGCTCACCGGCGCGCTAGCGGCGTTCGGCACCGCGCCGATCCCTTCGGCGTCGCTGTTCATGCTCGCGGCGGTGTTGTCGGCGGTCGGGGTGTCGCCCGAACAGACCGCGCTCGTCGTCGGTTTTGTGCTGCCTTTTGACCGCTTGCTCGACATGACTCGCACCGTGGCGAGCGCTAGTGCGAACCTGACGGTGACCAGCGTCGTCGGGCGCTGGGAGAAGGCGATCGAGCCCGAGGCTAGCAAATGACCGCCATGGTATTGGATGCCGATGCTTCGGCAGCAGCGTTTTTAAGCGATAGTGACGCCAGGTCGGCGCAGCGACGCGTCCGCACCCTGTATCTGCTGCTCGGCTTTTCCGCCGGGCTGCCCTTTTATATGTTCTCGACCGTGCTGGCGGTGCGGCTGACCGATCATGGCGTCGCGCTGTCTATCATCGGCTTTTTCGCCTGGGTCCAGTTGTTGCCGACCTTCAAATTCCTGTGGGCACCCCTGCTCGACCGCTACGCGGTGCCGGGCTTTACGCGCTTCTGGGGAAAAAGGCGCGGCTGGATCATGCTGTCGCAGCTCGGCATCGTGACAGCGATGGTCGCGATGGCGTTCACGTCGGCCGACAGCTTGGCGCTGACCGCCTTATTTGCCGTGCTGCTCGCGTTCTGGACCACGACGCTGGAGGTCGCCGCCGACGCATGGCGCGTCGAGCTCGGGCCGACGCCGGAGTTGCAGGGGCCGCTCGCGGCCGCGAACCTGTGGGGATACCGCACCGCGATGGTCGCGGCGGGCAGCGGGGCGCTACTGTTCGCGGACGTCAGTGGTGACTTGGCGCCGACCCTCCATTCCTTGGGCATCGCGCCCGGCTGGACCGCCGCCTATCTGTTGATCGCGGTGGCGGCGTTCGTGCCCTTGCCGATCCTCGCGGCGCTCCCGCCCGAACGGCGCGGCGACCGCGGCCGCGCAGCGGCGCTGGCGGGCGGCTTGGTAACGAGTACGGCGATCCTGCTCGCGCTGGCAGCCCTGGTCGCAGTGGTCGGCTGGCTCTTGCTCGGCGCCGCCGCAGGGCTCGGGATCAGCGCCGCGACGAACGTCACCCCCTGGGTTCTTGGCATGGCGATGCTGCCGTTCCTGGCGATGGCGGCGATGCTGCCGCGCATCCGCGACGCCGCACCCGATTCGCCGCTGCGCGCTTCGGCGGCGATCGGCCCCTATGTCGATTTCTTCTGGCGCTACGGCGGTCTCGCCATCGCCTTGATGGCCTTTGTTTCCATCTATCGCATGGGCGACGTGCTGGCGCTCAACCTGTCAAAGCCGATGATCCTCGGGATCGGCTATACCAAGAGCGAGATCGGCTGGGCCGACGGCGTGGTGGCGCTGGCCGCCAGCATCGTCGGCGTGGGCTTGGGCGGATGGATGACGACCCGCTGGCGGTTCGGCATCACCTTGACGATCGGGGCGCTCTTTGCGGCCCTCGGCAATTTCGGCTTCGTCTGGCTCGCGCACCAGCCGCATGACCAGACTCTGCTCTATATCGCGACCGCCGCCGATCAGTTCGGCAATGGCATGGCAGGCGCCATCTTTGTCGTTTACCTGTCGATGCTGGTGAACCCGCGCTTTCCGGGGGCGCAATATGCCTTTCTGTCGGGCTTCGCTTTCCTGTTGCCGCGCCTCTTGTCGGGGGCGGGGGGCACGGTGGTCGGGCGGCTCGACGCAGTGGGGTATAATGGCTTCGATCTGTTCTTCCTCGCCTCGGGCGTGATCAGCCTGGCGGCGATATTGTTTCTACCGCTGATCGGGCGAGCGAAGCCGCGCGCGGACGACCGGCCATGATCGACGCCCCCTTTGCGCCCGTCGAGGCGGCGGTCGCGGCCGGGCGGATCCCCGGCGCGGCGCTCGGGCTGGTCACCGCTGATGGCCAGAGCGAAGTGCGTTTCGCCGGGATGGCCGCGCTCGTCCCCGAACCCGAGCCGCTGACCCGAGAGCATTGGTTCGACCTCGCCTCGCTCAGCAAGGTCATCGCGACGACGCCGATGATCCTGACGCTCGCCGACCAAGGCCGCCTCGACCTCGACCGCCCGCTGACCGACGCGATCCCCGACCTGCGCCAATATGACGTCGCGAACGCCGCCGAGCGCCGCCTGACCTTCCGCGACTGCCTGATGCACCGCACGTTCCTGCCCGCGGTCGAGCCGATCTATACCTATGGCGCCGACCCCGCCCGGCTGCGTGCTTTCGTGCTCCAGCGCGAATGGCGCCAAGGGCCGCCGGTTTATTCGGACATCAACTTCATCCTGCTCGGCATCGCAATCGAGCGCATCACCGGCGCCCCGCTTTCGGACTGGCCGCTCGGCACCGGCCTCGGCTTCGGTCCGCCCCCCGGCCCGGCGGTCGCGACCGAACATTGCCATTGGCGCGGGCGGGTGATGAAGGGCGAGGTGCACGACGAAAATGCCTTCGCGCTCGGCGGCGCGCCGGGTCATGCCGGGCTGTTCGGCACCATCGACGGGGTGCTGGGCTTTGCACGCGCAATGCTCGACGGCTCGCTGCTGTCGCCCAAGATGCTGGCCGAGGTCCGCACTGCCGACGAACGCCACCGCACCTGCGGCTGGGAGCGCGCCTTTGCCGGATGGCATGGCGGCGGCGCCTGCTCGGCTGATACGATCGGCCACACCGGTTTCACCGGCACCGGCCTCTGGATCGATTTCGAGCGCGGCCTTGGCTGGGCGCTCCTCGCCAACCGGGTCCATCCGACCCGCCATTTCGACAGCGGCATCGCGGCGCTCCGCCCCGCCGTCGGCAAACAGCTTATCAATGCGTGGGACGCACGGGAGATATTATGAAGCCTTCGATCAAACATCTCACCCCGGTCTTCGCGCTGGCGCTGCTGCTCGCTCCGGCGCACGCCCGCACGCCCACCGATCCTGCGCCCGCACCGCTGCTCGCTGCCGTCGAGCAGAAACTGGCCGAAGCACCGGCAGGTTCACGATTTGGGGTGCTCGTCACGACCCTCGAGGGCGAAATCCTCGTCTCGATCGCGCCCGACCAGCGTTTCATCCCCGCGTCGAACACCAAGATGTTCACCACTGCGGTCGGCTATGCCCAGCTGCCCGCGCTTCAACAGGCGGCAAAAGGCACCGGCGTCCGGCTCGAACCAAGCACCGCCGGTGCCACTGATGTCGTGCTCCACGGGCGCGGCGATCCTTTGCTGTCGAGCGCCGAGGACTGCAAGACCGACTGCCTGCAAACGCTCGCCGACGCGGTCGCCGCCAAGACGCGCCGCGTCCGCAACATCGTCGGCGACGACAGCTGGCTCCCCGACGAGCGCTGGAGCCCGGGGATGAGCTGGAACAATATCGTGTCGCGCTATGGCACCGGCAATTCGGCGCTGACGCTCGACGACAATGAGCTGGTGGTGAAGCTGGCGCCGGGCGCGGTTGGCGCAGCGCCGACCATCAAGACATCGGGCTATTACAGCATCGACAATCGCGTCACGACCGTCGCGGGCAAGGAGGAAGCAATCGAGGCCGATCGCATGCCGAACAGCCGCGTGCTTCGCCTGACCGGCACGGTCGGCGCCGAATCCGCCCCGCTGACTTTGCGTTATGGTATCGACGATCCGGCGCATTTTGCCGCGTGGCGCCTCGGCGAATTGCTGAAGGCGCGCGGGGTGAAGGTCGATGGTGCGGTTGAAGCCCGCCACCGGCCGCTGACCGCCACCGACGACCCAAAGGTCCGCAAGGGCGCGCCGGTCAGCTTGTCTGCCGAACCCGCGATGCTCGCCGAACTGCCCGCGCCACCGCTCGCGGAAAATATGGTCCGGATCAACAAGGAGAGCCAGAATCTCCACAGCGAGCTGATGCTGCGCCGCGTTGCACGACAAGCCGGCAGCGGTTCGATTGCGGATGGGCAGGCGGCGGTGCGGCAGCTGATGACGCAGGCAGGCGTCGCCGAAACCAGCTACGACTTCGCGGACGGGTCGGGGATGTCGAGCTACAACCGTATCTCGCCGCGCGCCGCGGTCGGCCTGCTCAGCTGGATCGCGCGCCAGCCGTGGAGCATGGCGTGGCGCGAAACGCTGCCGATCGCGGGGCGCGACGGCACGTTGCAGAACCGCTTCAAGGGGACGATTCTCGAAGGCAAATTGTTCGCCAAGACCGGATCGCTCAACGCCTCGCGCGCGCTTTCGGGCTACCTCACGACGCGCAGCGGTCGGACGCTGATTTTTTCGGTGCTGGCCAACGATATGCCCGACGGCACCGACAGTCAGGCCACCGCCGCGGTCGACCGCGCGCTGGTCGCGATTGCCGAGGCGCTTTAGGGAGCGATCACTGTTCCGTTCGTGTCGAGCGAAGTCGAGACACCCATCGGGACAGCGCAAGTTTGAGGGGCATCTCGACTTCGCTCGATGCGGACGGGAAAGTGGGCGCAATAAAGTTGCAGCTCCCGCCCACTACGGCATCAATCCTTCGCAGGCGCCAGCACCATCCGCTCCACCGCATGTCGGTCCACCGCCGCCTTGCTGAACCAAAGCGGCTGCATCGCACCCGCCAGCCACTTGGGATAAAAATCGCGGTAGCGCGGCGAACGCGGATCGGCGGACTGGCCGGGCAGCAACAGGAAACGGCTGTTGTCCCACGCGCCAACATCGGCGACGAACAAATAGCTGGCGCCATGCGACACGTTGAATCCGCGCCGCGAATTGAAACCGCGTGCCATCGGGGTCGTGCCATCGCCGCCCGAGCGGCCGCCCTCGATCTTGGGAAAGGCCGCCGCAATCGCCGGGATCGATGACGCCAACGGATGCGCGATCGTCACCCGGTGCAGGTCGCCCCACTGCCATTTCGTCGGATCGGCGCCGCCGAGTTCGAGCGCCTTCTTCCACCCCGCCACCAACGCGCGGTCGATCAATGCATCGCGCGCCGCGGCAGGATCCTCGCCCAGCCGCTTGTCGGGCGCGCCGAGGATGCGCAGCATTTCGGACAGGTTGACCGTCGGGATCAAATCCTTCGCCGCCGCCGGGACCACCCGGTCGCGGAAATCCGCCGACAGCGCCACCATCACCATTTCGAACAGCAGCGCTGCCGCGCTGTCGGCCTCGATCCCGCAGTCCCAGCGCCGCAGCATGGCCGCAGCGGGTGCGGCCTCGGCCGACAGGTTCGCCGGAAGTAGTTTCAGCAAAGCGCGGGCGGGCAGCGACTGGACGTCGTGCTGCAACGCAATGCTGTCGGCGATCCGGTGCTTCGGCTGGCTGCGCAGCACCTCGGCGCAGCGGTCGTAGCGATAGGGGTCGCTCCAGTTGAAGCTGATGATCCGCTCGCGATAGGGATAGCCCGCCGGCAGGTTCATCTGGTTCGCCGACGCGAACCAGCCTTCGGGCGGGTTATAGACGTGCGGCATATCCTTGATGGGGAGCAGGCCGGTCCAGTCGAAATCGCCGTCGCCCGGGGCCGGGAACAACCCGTCATGCTTGGGACGCCGCGGGGTAAAGCCGATCGTCTGCCACCCGGTATTGCCGTCGATGTCGGCATAATGAAGATTGGTCGGCGATACGTGCAGCTTGAACGCTTGCTGCAGCGAGGCCCAATCCGTCGCCAGATTGATCGCGATGATCGCAAAACGCATGTTCGCGCCCGGCAACATGCTGACCGTGGCAAGCGCGACCGCGCGGCTGCGCGCCGCGTCCTGCGACACGATCGGGCGGCCATCGGCGTAACGTAAAGTCACGCGCTCGGGCGGTGCGCCCTTGACGATGATTTCGTCCGCGAACGTCTCGAACGCCTTCCACTTGCCCTTGTGCCAATAGCGCTCGGGGTCACCCTCCTTGGTGCGCAGAATGAACAGGTCGGTCTGATCGATGTGGAAATTGGTGCGGCCAAAGGCAAAGCGATCGGTGTGACCCTGCATGATCCCCGGCAGCCCCGGCGCGCCCGCGCCGATGACGTCGAGCCCCGGCGCCGTCATATGAATCATGTGGCGTGGGCTGGCGCCGCCGATGCCCAGATGCGGATCATTGGCCAGGATCGGTCGCCCGGTCGCACTGCGCGATGGGGAAACGGTCCACGCATTGCTGCCCAGCGCAAAACGGTCGCCCTCGGGCTCGGGGCTGATCGACACCTCTTGAATCGCATCGAAGGGGACCGGACGCGCGGCGGGGTCCAATATGCCCAGATCGGCCTCGCTGACCGCTGCGACGTCGAGCCCTTCGGGAACGGTGAACGACCAGGCTGGGCGCAGCGGCGCCGCCAGCTGTTCGGCGTCGAGCAGGCCGCGGGCCTGCAATTGTGCGCGGCGTACCTCGTCGTCGGCGTCGCCCATGCCGAGGCCGCGGCGGCGCACCAGATCGGGAATGTTCCAGCGGAGCGGGCTGATCCCCAATATGCCATATTCCAGCGGCAGCTGCGCCGGATCGGCCGCCAGTTCGTCGATCCGTGCATTCACTCCGGCGACATAGCCGCGCGCGCATTCCAGCACGTCGGGCGGGATCGCCGCGAGCTCGGCATCGATATCGCCGCGATAGTGAAACAGCCGCGCCGCCTTGTCGGCCGCCACAAAGCGCGGTCCAAAAGCCTCTGCCATGCGGCCCATGTCGCGGCGATAGTCGATGTCCATCGCGAACAGGCGGTCGCGCGCGACCAGATAGCCCTGCCCGAAAAAGGCGTCATGCTTGGAAGCCGCGCGCACATGCGGCACGCCCAGTTCGTCCTCTATGATCTCGATCGGCGCTCTTGCGCCAGCCAGATTGACGGTGCGTGTGCCGCCCTTGACCCGGGGCTTCGCCAGAAGGCTTCCCGGCATCGCGACAAGCGCGGCCGAAGCCAGCAGGAACGCGCGGCGCTGGATCAACAAACTTCCCCGATACATTGTGCCGATGATGCGGCGATCAGCCTATCGTAGCATGGTGTCGCCACCCCATAGCAAGCGGGCCACCCCCTATAACTACAAGCTATCCGCCCCTGAGCGTGTCTGCGGTACTGCCATGCCCTGTGGCTATAGGTCCATATCGTCAGGGTCAGCGCGAAGCGGTTGACCGACCGTAACCACCCTGTAACCTCCTCGTCACGGAACCGTCTGTCCGCGCGCTGCAAGCGCAGCGACAGTCGGACCGCAAAGGTCGAAAGCCACAAGAACATAAAAGGGCGGCGCAAACAGCCGCCAGGCGGTCAGGTTGGACATAGTGGGGGCGAGCCAGCCCGGTGCATTGGCGCCGGGAACCACATCGAACGATGTGCGGCGCGCCTTTGGGCAATAAAGGGGACGGTTTACATGCGCTATCTTGGACGAAATCGCCGGTCGTTGGGCCGCAACACCAGCTTCGGCGCAGCGATGACCGCACTGGCGCTGGTTCACAGCGCCCCGGCGCTGGCGCAGGAAGAGGCCGCTGCAACGAGCGTGAGCGACGCCGAGGCCAGCGACCAGATCATTGTCACCGGCTCACGCATCGCGCGCGACGGGTTCCAGGCTCCGACGCCGGTGATCGTGATGACGCAGGAGGACATTCAGAACACCTCGCCGTCGAACAATATTGCCGACTTCGTCAATCAGTTGCCGCAACTCGCCGGCTCAACCAAGCCGGCCAACTCGCGCCTTAACATCTCCAACGGTTCGGCGGGCATCAACGCGCTCAACCTGCGCAACCTGGGGGAAAGCCGCGTGCTCGTTCTGGTCGACGGTCGCCGTTCGGTCGGATCGACGATCTTCGGCTGGGTCGACATCAACACGATCCCGCAGGCGCTGATCGAGCGCGTCGAACTGGTCACCGGCGGCGCATCGTCGGCCTATGGGTCGGACGCCGTAACCGGCGTGGTCAACTTCATCCTCAACAAGAAGATGGAGGGGCTGCGCATCACCGGCGACATCGGGATCACCAATGTCGGCGATGGCTTCAACTATTCGGGCAGCGTCGCCGGCGGCACCTCGTTCGCTGACGGCCGCGGCCATATCGTTTTCAACGCGGAGATCGCGCATCAGGACGGCATATTCGAGGTCGATCCAAACGACCGGCCGTGGAACCACAAAGGCTATCTGGCGTTTTCCAACCCCGCCTATACGGCGACCAACGGCCAACCGGCCTTTATCACGTTCCGTGAGAATGCCGGGCAGACGAACCAGGCGCCGGGCGGTTTCATTACGGGATCGGCCGGAACTGTCGCCAACTCGTTGCGTGGTCTTTATTTCGGGAACAACGGCCAGGTCATCCCGTTCCAATATGGCTCGTTCAACTCGCCCGCGCTGGGCGGTGCCGCCGCTGTCACCCGCACCGTCGGGGGCGACTGGCGCGTGAACGATTCGGGTCGCCGCATCGGCCTGGCGCCCAAGGACGACCGCTACGGCTTTTACGGACGCGCGAGCTTCGATGTCTCGGACAATGTCACGTTGTTCGCCGAAGGGTCGTTCAACAAGCAGGAAGTGTTCTTCAACGCCGGTCCTAACCTCGGCTCGGCCACCCTCAACACAACCGGTTGTACTGTCGTGCCGACCCCGATCACATGTAACGCCTTCGCGCTCCAGACGCTCGGCGCCGCGCGGTTGGCGGGCGTCACCAGCGTCAGCATCACCACCACAGCCGCCGATCTGCCGTTCCGCGGCATCAACAACAAGCGCCAGGTCCAGCGCTATGTCATCGGAGCCGAGGGCCAATTCGACGCGTTCGGTAAGGAAGCGCGTTGGGACATCTACGGGCAATACGGCCGATCCGACGTGCGCGAACAGCTGCGCAATATCATGAACATCGGAAACATGGCGAACGCGACGAATGCCGCCTTCGCCCCGGTCGGCAACGCGGGCGGATATGCACCCGGATCGATCCAGTGCCTGATCAACGTCGACGCGAGCACCACGAACAACGATGCGGCCTGCGTCCCGCTCAATCGCCTCGGCCTTGGCGTCGCCGACCCTGCGGCGATCGACTATGTGCTCGGCGATCCGTTCCGTAAACAGGTTCTCGAACAATATGTTACCGGCGCCAACTTGTCGCTGACACCCTTTGCGACTTGGGCAGGCGACGTCAGCATCGCGATCGGTGGCGAATATCGCGAAGAAAAAATCCGCGGCACGGTGCCGACGGAATTCCGGCCGACCATCAACCCCAATGGCACGACATCCAACCGTTGGTCGGTGGGTAACTATCTTCCGTTCCGCGGCAGCTACAATGTTAAGGAAGCTTATCTCGAAACGCTGATTCCGCTCGGTTTCGGCCTTGAATTCAATGGCGCGGTGCGTGCGACTGATTATTCGACGTCGGGCTATGTCACCACTTGGAAGCTGGGGGCAACGTGGGCGCCGATCGAGGATATCCGGTTCCGGGTCACGCGGTCGCGCGACATTCGCGCGCCGAACCTGAACGAACTATTCCAGGCAGGCACCGCAAACAGCGATTCGGTCCGGAACCCGGCGTTCACTCCAGATTTGGCCAATGGCCCGCAGTTCTTCCCCTATTCGGGTCTGACGACGGGTAACCCTGACCTGCAACCCGAAAAAGCGGATTCTTGGAATATCGGCGCCGTGGTGACGCCTCGTTTCCTGCCGGGCTTCAGCGCATCGGTCGATTATTTCCGCATCGACTTGGAAGATGCGATCGATTCAATCAGCGCGCAGGAAGTGGTCAATCGCTGCAACGAAGGGGTGCAGGCCTTCTGTGACGCGATCACAAACGATCCCGTGCGGTCGACCCCGACGGTTCCCTATCTGCTGATCCGTACCCAGCCGTTCAACTATGTGAGCCGTCTGGTGCGCGGTATCGACTTCGACGCCGCCTACCGCTTGCCAGTGGGCGAAAACGGCGCGATCACGCTGAAGGGTACCGCGACGCGCTATATCGAGAATCTGGCCGACACGGGCATCGCCGGAACCACCCCGCTGAACACCGTCGGCGCGAATGGCGGTCAGTCGAGCACACCTAAATGGATTTTCCGCGCCAACCTCAACTACTCGACCCCGACCTTCTCGGGTACGGTCACCGGGCGCGGGGTCAGTTCGGGCAAATATCTCGCGAGCGCGATCGAATGCACAACCGGTTGCCCAACGTCGAGCAGCCAGTTCCCGACCTATGACGACAACAGCGTCAAAGGCACTTTCTATGTCGATCTCAACCTGACCCAGAAAGTCCCCGCCTGGAATGCGTCGGAAGCAGAATTTTTCTTCAATGTCACCAACCTGTTCGACGCCGATCCGCTGCTGCTGCCCGAGACCGGCCTTGCCGCGAACAGCACCTATTCGGATCTGCTCGGCCGCAGCTTCCGCGTGGGGGTGCGCTTTAAGCTGAAGTGATCCAAAGCGAATAAGAGAAAGGGGAGGGCCGCGATGGCTCTCCCTTTTTTGTTTGCCTCAAAGCCAGTATAGCCCGTCCGCCATCGCGCCGACGCCCCTACCAGGCGCCGCTGGACATTTTTCGCCGCTTCACTTATATACCATCCGTTATGGAAATCGAAGCCGCCACCGTCCCGAAAGGCCGTCCGCGCGAGTTCTGTGTTGATGCGGCACTGGCGGCGGCGCTGCGCGTGTTCTGGTCGAAAGGCTATGAGGGCGCGTCGATGGCCGACCTCACCGAAGCGATGGGGATTACCAAGCCCAGCCTCTATGCCGCGTTCGGCAACAAGGAGGCGCTGTTTAACAAGGCGCTCGATCTGTATGAGCGCGAAAAGACCGATTATATGCGCGCTGCGCTCGACGCACCGACCGCGCGCGGGGTGGCCGAACGGCTGATGTACGGCGCGCTCGATCTGTACAGCTGCCCCGAAAATCCCAATGGCTGTCTCGGCGTGATCAACTCGGTCGCTTGCGGTGCCGAGGCCGAGTGCATCCGCGAAGCGGTGGTGGCGCGCAGCGCGGCGGCGAAGCAGGCGATGCTTGAGCGCTTTACCCGGGCCAAGGACGAGGGCGATTTTCCCGAAGACGTGGATCCGGCCGGAATCGCGGCGTTTTTGACGGCGATGAACCAGGGCATGGCGGTGCAGGCCGGTGCGGGCGCGACGCGCGCCGAACTCGAGCGGCTGGTCGAAACCGGGCTGAAGCTCTGGCCGGGACGCTAGCAGAAGAAGCTTACTGAGCGGTACAGAAAGCGCTTGACGCCGCGACCGCATCTTATATACTAATCGGTACATAAACGGGCTCTCCCCCCGACCGGCCGCCGCGCGGCAAAGATCGCGCGGCGGCCGGAACTCTCGGCGTCCGAACGGCGAAATTCATCGCAACCGCGCCGATGCCACCGAGCATTTTCGCCATCGTTTACGCGGCTTTTACCACTTCTGGTGCAGGACATCCCCCGATGTGTTTGGCTGGGGATAAATGATGGACAGCATGCGCGGACTGCTTTCGGGCAGCCACGACCAGGACGACGGGGCAATCGATCCGCCCGCGTCGGTCGGTGCCGACGAACGGCGGATGCAGGTGCGCGCCTATAATTATTGGGCGTCGCTGCTTTCCGACCGCGCCTATCCCTCGGTCGAAGATCTCGATCTGGAGGGCGCCGATTTCGGGTCGCATTCGGTGTTGCTCGACTTTACCGCCGGGGTCGAGAATCCCGGCATCGCCTTTGTCGGCGACCGGCTGCGCGAAGAATCGCAGATCGACGAGGACGTCCATTACATCAGCCAGATTCCCGGGCGCTCGCTGCTGTCGCGGCTGACCGACCATTATCTTCAGATCATCGCCAACCGCGCGCCGATCGGCTTCGAAGCCGAATTCGTCAACGATCGCGGTACGACAATCATGTATCGCGGCATATTGCTGCCCTTCTCGTCCGACGACGACACGATCGACTTCATCATGGGGGTGATCAACTGGAAGGAAGCCGCGCCCGCCGATCAGGCCGCCGAATTGCAGCTGTCGGTCGAACAGGCGCTGCGCAGCGCCGCGCCGCTGACCGCGCCGGTTCCGGTGTGGGCCGACGGTCCCGACAGCGAACATCTCGACGACGATGTCGACCACAATGACGATGCAACCCCCGGCTTTGGCGCCTTGGTTGACAACAGCGATGTGCCGATCGTAGCCGCGCGCGAAGCCGAAGATGGTTTTGAGGGCGACGTGGACCTGGATCCCGGCGCCGACGCCGAACTCGCCGACTGGCTGGCGCTGGCGCGTGAAACCGCCGAGCGCGCGATCGCCGCCGATAGCCGCAGCCGCGGCGCACTGTATCAGGCGGTCGCCAAGGCGTGGGACTTCGCGCTGGTGGCGGAGCAACAGCCCGAAGCTTTCGCCGCCTTGCTCGACGATGCCGGGCTGGCGGTGCAGGACCGCGCCCCGATGACGCCGGTCGTCAAACTGGTGTTCGGCGCGACCTACGACAAGACCCGTCTTGCCGAATATGCCTGCGTGCTCGGCCACGCCAAGGATGAAGGCGTCGGGCGCGGCGAACTTGCCGCCTATCTCGATCGCTATCCGGGTGGCCTGAAAGGACTGGTCAAGGACGCGCGTGCGCGGCGGAAGCCCGAGCGTGATACCGACCCGAAAGCCGACGACAAACTCGACGCGCTGCGCACCGCGCATCCGGCGATCATCCTCGAACATGACGCCGGCGACGCCGAATTTGTCGTGCTGATCGCGCGTGCAATGCCCGGCGGGCATATCGGCATCGTTGCCAAGGCAGCGGATGATCCGGCGCTGATCGCCAAACTTGCGAAGCGGGCCGTCGCGATCACGTCCTAGATTCTGATCCTCCCTGTCGCGCAGCGATGGGGAGGTGGCAGCGCGAAGCGCTGACGGAGGGGATTTGGCGCTACCGTCGCGGCCCCTCCACCACTCATCTGCGATGAGCGGTCCCCTCCCCACGGCTACGCCGCAGGGAGGATTTGTCGCTCCACGCAACAGTCGATCCAAGAATTGAAATATTTTAACGTGGACGCGCGAACGAGGTCTTGAGCCGCGCGCGCCACAGGCGCATAGGGTGGGGAGCGAACGGGCCCCCGCCGATCGTCGGCAGGGATCCCCATCTTTTTTGGTTCGGGATGCTGCACTTTATGCCTCAAAATTCGTCCGCCACGCCGGAAACGGACACGTCCACCGCCACCACCGCCAAAGTCCCTGCCAAAATCGCCGCCGCCTATCTGGCGGCGCTGCGCGGCAGCGCGCTGCCGGGCGAAGGCGACGATATGGACAAGGCGGCGCTCGCCGACGCCAGCCAGTTTGCAGGGCGTGCCTCGCTCGAACGCGCCGCCGAAGCCCCGTCGCTGCTGCTCGAACCGATGGCCGCCGACGGCACCGACCGCCGCATGCGGCTCGTTATCGTCAACGACGACATGCCCTTCCTTGTCGATTCGACGTCGCAGATCGTCGCGGCGCAGGGGCTCGCGGTCCACCGCATCCTCCACCCCGTCGTGGCGGTGAAGCGCGACGCCAAGGGGCATTTGCTCGAAGCGGGCGAGGGTCCGGCGCGCGAGTCGGTGATCTATATGGAGCTGGAGCGCGGCGACGCCCGCGCCCGCCGCCGCCTGCTCGACGCACTCGAAGCGGCGCTGCGCGATGTCCGCGCCGCGGTGCGCGACTGGCGTGCGATGCGCGCCGCGATGCTCGCCGATGCCGCGATGCGCGTCGATGGTGAGGCGGCCGAACTGCTGCGCTGGTTCGAAGGCGGGGCGCTGACCCAGCTCGGCCATGAATGGCGCACGCGCGACGGCAAGGTGCAGGATCCGCTCGGCGTCAGCGAGAGCGGCGAAAGCCAGCTCTTGTCCCCCGCCGCGCTCGACGCGGCGTTCGCCTGGTTCGATGGCGGCGGTCAGGCACCGCTGCTCATCAAGTCGAACCGGCTGTCGGCGGTCCACCGCCGCGTCCTGCTCGACCTGGTCGTCGTGCCCGAAATGAAGGGCAAGAAGGTCGATCGCCTGTCGATCCACGCCGGTTTGTGGACCAGCGCGGCGCTGTCGGCGCGCCCCGACAAGGTGCCCGTGCTGCGCGCGCAGCTTGACGCGCTGATGACCAAATTCGGCTTCGATCCGTCGGGCCATGCCGGCAAGGCGCTGGCCCACGCGCTGACCGCGCTGCCGCATGACTTGCTGATCGCGTTCGACGCGGCGTCGCTCGAGGAACTGGTGCTGACCTCGATGTCGATCACCGACCGCCCGCGCCCGAAACTGGTGACGGTGCGCAGTGCGCTCGGCCGCCATCTGTTCGTGTTCGTCTGGCTGCCGCGCGACGAGGTGTCGACCGGTCGCCGCATCGCGGTCGAGGCGATGCTGGTGCGGGCCGCCAAGGCCGGCGTGATCGGCTGGACGATGGTGCTTGAGGATGGCGGCGCGGCGCTGCTGCGCTACACGCTCGACCTGCGCAGCGGCGGGGTCGTCCCCGACACCGACGCGCTCAACACCCAGCTCGAACAGATGGTGCGCGGCTGGCAGCCCGAGGTCGAGGCGGCGTTGGCGAAGCGCGGCGACCCGGGCCGCGCCGCGGCGCTCGCGGCGCGCTTTGCGCCGACCTTCCCGCCCAATTACCGCAATCTCTATAATCCCGAGGAAGCCGCGCGCGACATATTGCGCCTGCGCGATCTCGACGCCGACAATCCGCGCAGCGTGCGGCTGGCCAAAAAGAGCCTCGATGGCGACGACCGCCTGCGGCTGAAAGTGTATAGCTCGGTGGGTCCGCTCGCGCTGTCCGACGTCGTCCCTGCGCTCGAACATTTCGGTTTCGAAGTGCTCGAAGAAATCCCGACCGCGCTCGGCCAGAGCCGTGCGCCGGGGATGGAGGCCGATGACGAGCCGCCGATCGTCATCCATGATTTCACGCTGCGCCTGCCCGCCAACGTCGATGAACTCGCGCTGCTGCCCTACGCCGAAGTGCTCGAAGGCGCGATCGCCGCGGTGCTTGGCGGCAAGGCCGAGAATGACGCGTTCAACGAACTGGTGCTGACCAACCAGACCGATCCGCGCGCGATCGTATGGCTGCGCTCGTGGTTCCGTTACCTGCGTCAGGGCGGTTCGGCCTATGGCATGGACACCGTGGTCAGCGCGCTGCGCCACGCCCCGGCACTCACCGCCGCGCTGATCGAACGCTTCCGTGCCCTCCATGATCCCAAAGCGCGCGATGCGAAGCGCGCCGAAGCGCTCGAGGCCGATATTCTTGCGGGTTTTGCCGACATCAAGTCGATCGACGAGGATCGCATCCTGCGCCTGTTCCACGCCGTCATCGGCGCGACATTGCGCACCAACGCCTTTGCCCCTGCGGCGGCGGAAGCGCTGGCGTTCAAGATCGACAGCAGCAAAGTCCCGGGCCTGCCCAAACCGCTCCCTTGGCGCGAAGTGTGGGTCTATTCGCCGCGCGTCGAGGGCATCCACCTGCGCGCCGGTCCGGTCGCGCGCGGCGGCCTCCGCTGGTCCGATCGCCGTGACGACTTCCGTACCGAGATCCTCGGGCTGATGAAAGCACAGCGCGTCAAGAACGCCGTGATCGTGCCGACCGGCGCCAAGGGCGGTTTCTATCCCAAGGCGCTGCCCGATCAGTCGCTCGACCGCGATGCGTGGTTCGCCGAGGGCACCGAATGCTATCGCATCTTCATCCGCTCCTTGCTGTCGATCACCGACAATCTGGTCGCGGGCAAAGTCGTGCATCCCAAGGGCGTGGTGATCCACGACGGCGACGATCCCTATTTCGTCGTCGCCGCTGACAAGGGCACCGCGACCTTCTCCGACGTCGCCAATGCCCTCGCGATGGAACGCGACTTCTGGCTCGGCGACGCGTTCGCGAGCGGCGGGTCGAATGGCTATGATCACAAGGCGATGGGCATCACCGCCAAGGGTGCCTGGCTGTCGGTGCGGCGCCACTTCGCCGAACTGGGCGTCGATGTGCAGAGCGACACGATCCGCGTCGTCGGCTGCGGCGACATGTCGGGCGACGTGTTCGGCAACGGCATGCTGCTGTCAAAGGCAATCCAGCTCGTCGCGGCGTTCGACCATCGCCATATCTTCCTCGATCCCAATCCCGACCCGGCGAAAAGCTGGAAGGAACGCGAGCGGATGTTCAACCTGCCGCGCTCATCCTGGGCCGATTACAATGCCAAGCTGATCTCGAAGGGCGGCGGCATCTTCCCGCGCAGCCAGAAGAGCATCCCGCTCTCCCCCGAGGTGCAGACGCTGCTCGGCCTGTCGGTGTCCGAAATCGACCCCGGCACGCTGATCTCGGCGATCCTGAAGGCACCCGCCGACCTCCTGTGGTTCGGCGGCATCGGCACCTATGTGAAGGCTGCGAGCCAGAACAATGCCGAGGTCGGCGATCCCGCCAACGATGCGCTGCGCGTCGATGCCGAGGATTTGCGCGTGAAAGCGGTGGGCGAGGGGGCGAATCTTGGCACCACCCAGGCCGCACGCATTGCCTTTTCGGCGAAGGGCGGGCGGATCAACACCGACTTCATCGACAACAGCGCCGGGGTCGATTGTTCGGATAATGAGGTCAATATCAAGATCGCACTCAACCGCGAGATGGCCGAAGGTCGGCTGGCGCAGGACGCGCGCGACGCGCTGTTGGTGCGGATGACCGACGATGTCGCCGAACTGGTGCTCGAGGATAACCGGCTGCAAGCGCTGGCGCTGTCGATCGCCGAAAAGGGCGGATCGGCGGCGGTCGCCTCCTATGTCCGGTTGATGGAGACGTTCGAGGCGTCGGGCCGCCTCGACCGCAAGGTCGAAGGGCTGGCGGCGAACGACGAACTGCTCCGCCGCGCCGCCGAAGGCCGCGGGCTGACGCGTCCCGAACTCGCGGTGCTGCTGTCGACCGCCAAGCTCGCGTTGCAGGAAGCGATCGAGAACAGCAGCCTGCCCGACGATCCGGCGCTGGGCAGCGACCTTGCCGCGGCGTTCCCGTCCGAAATGCAACGCGATTTTGCGGCGGCGATTGCCGATCACCAGCTGCGCCGCGAAATCATCGCGACCAAGATCGCCAACCGGATCATCAACCGCATGGGCATCGTCCATCCGTTCGAGCTGGTCGAGGAAGAGGGCTGCGCGCTCGGCGACATCGCCGCGGCTTTTGTTGCGGTCGAGCGCCTGCTCGACCTGCCTGCGATCTGGACCGCACTCGACGATGCCAAGATCGCCGAGAGCGTGCGCCTGTCGCTGTTTGCGCAAGCGGCGTCGGCGATGACCTCGCAAATGGCCGACCTGCTGCGCGTGACACAAACGCTGGCGCAGGCCGGACCCGTGGTCGCGCGGCTTGAGCCCGGGGTCGATCGTCTGAACGCCAGCGTCGACGGGCTGCTCAGCCCCTCGGTCAAGCGCCAGTGGGACATGCTGACCCAGCAATTGCTCGACGCGGGCGCGCCCGAGACGCTGACCGCGGCGGTCGTGCGGCTGTTCAAGACCGACGGCGCGATCGGCATCGTCGATCTGGCCGAACGGCGCGGCGACGACGAGGTGGCGGTGACCAGCGCCTTCACCCATTTGGGCGAAGCGCTCGGGCTCGACTGGGCGCAGACGCTGGCGGCGCATATGAGCCCCGGCGATCCGTGGGAACGCTTGCTGGTCAACAGCCTGGCGCGCGATTTCCAGCAAATGCGGCTGAGCTTCCTCGCCGGGTTGCCCAAGGGCGATCTCGACACCGCGGTGACCAAATGGCTGACCGAGCACGCTCCGCGCGTCGCGCAGTTCCGCGCCACGGTCGAACGGGCGCGGACGATCCCGAACCCGAACGGCGCGATGCTGTCGCACATCGCCGGACAGGCGCGCGGTTTGCTGGGGCGGTAGCCGACCATCCCCTCCCCTTCAGGGGAGGGGCAGCGAGACTTGCCAGCTTGCTGGCTAGTCGCAGCGGGGTGGGCCAATCGACCTCACCCTACACTGCGATACCCACCCCAACCCCTCCCCTGAAGGGGAGGGGCTCTAGGAGAGCCCATGCCCTTCCAACCCCGCGTCGCCATCCTGGTCCCGGCGCCCGATTATTACGAAAAATGGCAACCCGCCTTCGCCCGCAAGGCGGCAGCGCTGACCGGCGCCGGGCTGATTGTTGAGCAGCGGGTGTGGACCGACCCCGGCGACCTGTCGGGCTATGACCTGATCCTGCCGCTCTTTGCCTGGGGCTATCAGCGCGATGTCGCGACCTGGTACGCGCTGCTCGACCGGCTGGAGGCCGACGCGTTGCCGGTCGCCAATCCGGTGCCGGTCCTGCGCTGGAACAGCGACAAGGCCTATCTGTCCGAACTTGGCGCCAAGGGCGTCGCGGTGGTGCCGACGGTCGAGGTCGCGGCGCTGGACGATGCCAGCCTTGCCAACGCGCGAGCGCAACTCGGCACCGAAGAGGTCGTCATCAAACCCGCGATCTCAGGCGGCGCCGACGGCACCCACCGCATCGCCGCGGATGACGCGACCCCGGCAGACGCGCTTGGCCAACGGCGGCTCGTGCAACCATTGATGTCGGGCATTCTGACCGAGGGCGAATATTCGCTGTTCTTCTTTGCAGGGAATTTCAGCCACGCGATCGTCAAGCGCCCCGCCGCGGGCGACTTCCGCGTGCAGGAACAATTCGGCGGCCGCGAGACGGCGTGGGACGCGAGTGCCGATGCGCAATCGCTGGCAACCGCCGCCTTGGCCGCCGCACCCGCCCCGCCGGTTTACGCGCGCGTCGACATGGTCGGCGATGCCGCGGGTACGCTGCACGTCATGGAACTCGAACTGATCGAGCCCTCGCTGTTCTTGCATCATGCCGCCGACAAGGGCGCGGCGTTCGGGACTGCGGTGTACGCCGCGATCTAATCGGCGCGTCGCCGCCACAACCATTGCCGAATCGCCGAGGTCAGGTTCGGCGGATCGTCGGCTTCCATCCGCTCGACATCGATCCGCGCCACCAGCGCGTTGACGGGCAGCGCCTGCCGCGCCGCCTCGGCCTCGAGTGCGTCCCAGAACATCGGTTCGAGGCTGATCGAGGTCGGGTGGCCCGCGATGGTGACCGAGCGTTTGACCGGGGGGTGGAGCGGCGCGGTCACCTGCGAGCGCGCCAGCGATGCAGGATCCACGCGGCGGCGACCAGTTCGATGGGGCCGACGAGGAAGCCAAGGTTGAGCGGCAGGCGTATGCCGAACATCGCGACCCCGGCGGCGGCGAGGATCGCGGCGCCGAGCACCCAATAGGCGATATCGCCATACATCGTCCGGAACAGGAAATAGCGCGCGCCGACAATCGCGGCGAAGGTGGGGATGGCAATGTCGGGCGCGCGGACCAGCAACACCCAGGCGATCAGCACGCCGGTGAACAGCGGGATCGTCGCTTCGATCGCCAGCGTTTCGAGCGGCTTGCCGACGGTGGCCTTGGGGGCGCGGAACGCGATGCGTTCGATCAGGACGCCCAGTGGGTGGATCGCCATGCCGCCAAAGAACAGCGCGGCAAAGGCGGCGTTGATGCCGTGAAGCTGCCAGACTGCGCCCGCGACAAGCCAAACGAGGCCCGAGACGAGGACGCCGGGGGCGCCGCCTGCATAAGCTTGCGACAGGTCGTGCTGAGCGGCGGTCAGGGGGTGGGTGGTCATCGGGCCGGTGTAGCGGTTTGAGTGGCGACGGCAAAGCCGCCGCCTGTCGTCAGACGGGTTCGGCGATCTTTTGGGATCGCCGCCCCGCTGGCCGTGCCGATAGCTGCCCCTTTTGGGCACCAGCGCCTAACCGCGTCGTTCGCTACGCGAATGCCTTGGTTACGCGCCTGCCATCGTCAATACATATGCTGCCCACCATTGATCGACATCGTCGATCCGGTCACAAACCCCGCATCCTCGCTGCACAGGAACGCCACGCCGCGCGCGATTTCATCGGCCTGACCGAGCCGCCCCACCGGAATCTTCGCGACGATTTTTTCCAGCACCTGCGGCGGCACCGCGGCGACCATGTCGGTGTCGATATAGCCCGGGGCGATTGCGTTGACGGTGACGCCCTTCTTGGCGCCTTCCTGCGCCAGCGCCTTGGTAAAGCCGTGGATGCCCGATTTTGCCGCGGCATAATTGACCTGACCGTACTGGCCCGCCTGTCCGTTGATCGACCCGATGTTGACGATCCGGCCCCAGCCGCGCTCGACCATGCCGCCGAACGTCGCCTTGGCCATGTTGAAACAGCCGCCGAGGTTGACGCGCATCACATCGTCCCAATCGTCATAGCTCATGCGGGCAAGGGTGCCGTCGCGGGTGATGCCGGCGTTGTTGACGACGATGTCGATGGGTCCGAATTCCTCGGCGATGCGCGCGCAGCTGTCGAGGCAGGCCTGATGGTCGCCGACGTCCCATTTCATCGCGGCGATGCCGGTACGCTCGGTAAAGGCCTTCGCCTTTTCGTCATTGCCGCCATAGTTGGCGACGACGGTGACGCCCTGTTCCTGCAATTTGAGGCTGATTGCCTCCCCGATGCCCCGGCTGCCGCCGGTGACGATTGCTACGCGTGCCATTTATTCTGCTCTCCCACAGAGTTATCGCACGATGATTAGGCCGCGCAGGCGGCCGCCGCAAGTTTACCGGAACGTCAATCGCAAAGCTATTCAGGCGGCTAGTTGCTCACCTGCACCCGGAGCTTGGTAAAGTCGCCGATGGCGAGGTCGGCCTTGTCGATCGTCACCACCAGATTGTCGCAGTCGCCAAACATCCGGCTCATCAACCCGCTGGTCGGCAGTTCGAGCAGCACCGCGTCGCGATCTTCGTCATAATCATGGACATAGCGGAAGGGTTCATGCCCGATCGCCGCCATCTCGCGCGCCGCAAGGTCGCGCCAATAGGGCTCGTAAAAGGCGCGCATCGGCGCCGACAGGCTGTCCGGATTGGCGCACCATGCGTGTTTGGCGCGGTCGAACAGGATCGTTTGATAATCATGCACCCACAGATTGGCGTCGGCGCGGTGCGCGGTCAGCGGCAGGGTGATCGTATCGTGGACCTCGGCGCCGGTTTCGGGGTCGATGCGGTGCACCGCCTTTGCCCAATGGATCGCGTGCAGCGCAGACATGACGGCGGTCGCATCGCTGACCGAGAACGCTTCTTTCGCCGCGCTTTCGTGGACGATGGCGATGATCTCTTGAGCGCGGGCGCGTGCCTCGCGGTTGATCGCGGCGCGCTGTTCCAATGCGACGATGTCCTCGGCGCTAGCTCCGGGCGGTGGCACCGCGTCGGTCGTCAACCGGTCGAGCCGCATTTCAAGGATCGCGATCATCGCGGTCATGCTGCCCCAGTCGAACGGATGGAACGCCGGATCGGCGATGTCGTAGCTGCGGTTATACAGCATCGCACCAACGTCGTTCGGATCGCCTTCGACGCGCGGATCGGCGTCGCCCGGCCCGACCGCGACCAGATCGACCGGCCATTCGGGGAAAGCGCGCACCGCAAAGGGTTCAAGCTCGCCGAAGCGCAGGCTGCCATGCGGGCCGAACCACCCATCGGGATCGTCGAGCGCCAGCGGCGGCGGCACCGCAACATCGGTATCGCGCAGGTGCAGCACCTGCATATGATAGCCGCGGCGGTGGATGAAAAAGGCAAGCGCGCCGTCGCGCGGCCCCAGCCCGCCCCACAATGCGGGGGGCAGGCTGGCGCAATCGATCTGGGCGAGGAAGTCGGCGGGCTCGCCGTCGATCTGCGGCCACGCCATCCCTTCGGGCAAACGCGGACGTCCGCCGAGCCAGCTGTTGGTCGAAATCGCATCGCGCAGCGGGATCTGCGGTACGAGGCGAAGCGTAACGGCTTCGGTTTCGACCGCGGCGCTTTCGATTCGATGCGCTTGGTCTTCAACCTCGGACGCCAGCGCTTCGAGCGTGGCCTCGACCCCGACGGCATCGTCATCAAGGGCGGGGACTTGGCGATAGTCATAGTCGGTCTCGGCCTGCGGCTGGAGCGGCGCCTTGCCGCTGACGCGCGCGAGTCGCGATGCGGAGATTTCGACGACTTCGACCTCGGGCTTCGCCTTGCGCGACAGCTTGGGCATCCGGCTTTCGCCAGCAACGCGCGGTGCGCGTGGCGCGGCGGGGACGGCGCGCGGGCGGCGCAGCCACCAGATGGCGAAAACGAGCGCCACAAAAGCCAGCACGACCCCGGCGAGCGTCAGCGCTGCCGATTGGATCTGGTTCATCGCGTATCTCCAAATTGACGCGACCACACCATTTCGGCGCCGCGTCGGAGCAATCTAGCGCATCGACCTAAACACTTGGTAACTATAGCCAGCCTGCGAGTTCGCGGCGCGTCAGCGTCTCGAGCATCACCATGCCGGCGGCGTCGGCATTCAGGCACGGCAGATAGGCAAACCGCCCGCCGCGCGCGGCCTCAAACTGTTCCTTGCCGCGGATCGCCAGCTCTTCGAGCGTCTCCAGGCAATCGGCGGAAAAGCCGGGGGCGAAGATCGCCACGCTCTGCCCCGCTTTGCCGAATGCTTCGAGCTGGGTGTCGGTCGCGGGTTCGAGCCATTTGGCGCGGCCAAAGCGCGACTGGAACGCGACCTCGATCGGGCGGCCCATCGCTTCGGACAGCAACCGCGCGGTCTTGCGGCACTGGCAATGATAGGGATCGCCCAAGTGCAGCGTGCGTTCGGGCATCCCGTGGAAGCTCGCGAGCAGGACGTCAGGGGTGAAGTCGAGCGCGGCCAGCCCCGCCTCGACCGACGCCTTCAGCGCGCCGATATAGGCGGCATCATCGTGATAAGGCGGCAGATAGCGCACCGCGGGCTGCCAGCGCAGCGTCTTCAGATGCTCACCCACCGCGTCGACCACCGTCGCGGTCGTTGCCGCGCAATATTGCGGATACATCGGAGCGATCAGGATGCGCTGGCATCCCGCCGCCATCAGCGTGTCGATCGCCGGACCGATCGCGGGTTTGCCATAGCGCATCGCATAGGCGACCTGCACCGTATCGCCGAACAGTGGCTGCAACGCTTCGCTTTGCGTGCGGGTGATCGCGGCGAGCGGCGATCCGTTTTCGGTCCACACCTGCGCATAGGCATGCGCCGATTTTTTGGGCCGCGTGGTCAGGATGATGCCGCGCAGGATCGGCTGCCACAAGATTTGCGGGATCTCGACGACGCGGCGATCGGACAGGAACTCGGCCAGATAGCGGCGCACCGACGGCGCATCGGGCGCGTCGGGGGTGCCAAGGTTGACGAGCAGCAATCCAATGCGGGGTGCGGCGACGGGCGGATGATCGGGGGGCAGGGTCATAGGGGGTGCGCCGAAAGCGGGATGCGGCGGATGCGGCGGCCGGTCGCGGCGAACATCGCATTGGCAATCGCGGGCGCGACAACGGGGACGGCAATTTCGCCCAGCCCGCCGGGTTCGCGGTCGCTGTCGACAAATTCGACCAATATCTGCGGCGTTTGCGACAGACGCGGCAGGCCAAGCTGGCCCAGCTTGCGCGCGGTCGCGACGCCGCCTTCATAGTCGGTGGTGGCACCAACCGCGGCGGCGAGGCCAAAGATCAGCCCGCCCTCGATCTGCTGGCGCGCCACCGACGGATTGACGAGGCGCCCGGCGTCGACGACCGCGACCAATTGTTCGACCTGCAACCCCTTGTCGCTTTGCCGCGCGGTTGCCATCAGCGCGATATGGCTGCCGCGCATACTGTGGCACGCCAGCCCCTGCGCGGTTCCGGGCAACCCGCCCTCCCAGCCGCCAAGGCTCGTCGCGGTCAGCAGACAGCGCGCGAGCAGCGGCGCGTCGCCCAGCATCGCGATGCGATAGGACAAGCCGTCGGTCCCGGCGCGCGCCGCCATTTCATCGACGAAGGATTCGGTGAAAAAGGCGGTATAGCTGTCGGCATTGCCGCGCCAGCGTCCGGTCGGCAGGCCGATGTCGGCGGGGCAATGGTCGACCGCGTGATGCGGAATCGTATAGCTGCTCGCGGCGCCCTCAACCGCGGCGGCATCGGCGCTGCCCGCGGCGTCGCGCTGGGCAATGTCGGCGGGAATATTGTCGAACAGCCGTGCGCGGACCTCGTGATTGGTCGGCGGCACCGCGATCCGGCTCACCAGCGCGTCGATCCCGCCTGCGGCGTTCAGCGTCGCGGATAGTCGCGCTCGCGCCGGGGCGCGGGGCGGCAGACGAATGATTTCTTCGGCGCGCGACCAGGCGAGCTGGACCGGGCGGTTGATTTCCAGCGCAATGATCGCCGCCTGCACCGCGGCGCTATGGTCCAGGCAGGCATCGAACGATCCGCCGGCCATCATCGGGAACAGGATGACATCGCTAGCCGCCAGCCCGGTCGCCTGCGCGATCGCATCGCGGCACTGCGCGGGCGCCTGCGTCGCGACCCAGACGCGCAGCCGCGCCCCGTCGGGGGCAGCAGTGGCGCTGCGCGTTTCGATCGGCGCATGCAGGGCGGGGGCGACGGCATATTCGGCGGCGATTTTGGTTCGCCCGGTCATCGCTTCGGCCACGTCGCCCTTGTGCGATATGCGGTAACCGCCGTCCTTCAGCGCCTGTTTCAGTGCTGCGTCGATCCGATCCGTCGAAATCGGCGTTCCGGCGGTTTCGAACACTGGCGCAAAGCGGTCGAGCGCGCGGTTGGCGGCCCACCAGTTGCGCGCCACCGTCGCAACCCAACGCTCATGCGTGACGACGTGGAGCAAGCCGGGCGCTGCCATGCCCGCCTTGCGATCGATGCTCTTCAGCCGCGTCGCGCCCAGCGGTCCCTGCCGGATCGCCGCAAACACCATGTCGGGCAGGCGAATATCGCCGGCATAATTGGCCGACCCGTCGATCTTGGCGGGCAGATCGAGCCGCGTCAGCTCCTTGCCATAGAGTGGATCGCCGCTGCTGGCGCGATAGACGGGTTCGGCGGGCGGTTCGAGCAACGCCGCGGCGGCGGCGACTTCGCCGAAGCGCAGCTTTTTCTTGCCGAGTATGACAAAACCATCCTGCGTGTCGCAGTCTTCCCAATCGGCGTCCCAGCGCGCCGCCGCCGCCATCATCAACAGCGCCCGCGCCTGCGCCGCGGCGGCGCGGCACGGTCCTTCAAACATCCGCACCGACGAGCTGTTCGCGGTCAGCATCACGGCGTGGCGCACCGCCCATTCGCGCCGCGCCCAACTGCGCACGTCGGACACGAAAGCGGGCACTCCGGCGCGCGGCGTGAACACCGCGCTGTCCTCGTCGATCAGCAATGTGTTGGTGTAAAGCGGACTGATCGGCGCGGTTTCGACCGCGACGGTCCGCCAGTCGGCGCCGAGCTCGTCGGCCATGATCTGTGGCAGCAGCGTCGTGACGCCCTGTCCCATCTCGCATTGCGGGACGATGGCGCTGATATGCCCGTCGTCGCCGATCTTCAAAAAGGCGTTGAAGACATGCTCGTCGGGCGCGGCGGTGACGTTCGGTTGATAATCACGCGGCCACAGGCTCCACGCGATCGCCAGCCCGCCCGCGGCGGTGACGCCGACGAGCATCTGACGGCGGCTGACGTGCGGCAGCCGCGATTTGTTTTTCAGAGCCGTGTCGCGAATGCCCACCATCGCCGACGCTGATAAGCGGGGCGAGTCGCGAGGGCAAAGGCTTTTGATCTAGCCGTCGCCCCCGCGCAGGCGGGGGCCGCTGTCGTTTTACGCAGCGGCGTGGGGTGAGGCCGATTGCGGCCGCGTTCAGAGGCACGTGACTCTGAAACGCCCTGCGCGGGGGCGACGGACTTGTTACCAACCCCAAGGCGCAGGCGGCGGGGTGACCGGCTGGCGGTAATCGAAGGTCACGCGAAAATCGCGCCCCTCGCGGCTCAGGCCATAGGTATAACCGTCGGGCGTCGTTTCCACCGACCAGACATTGGTGTTCGAAACGCTACGCCCGGTGCGGGTGAACAGCGCGATCGATTCGGCATCGACCGGGAAGGTCTGTCGCGCCGCCGTCCCGGCGTCGGCGGTGTCGCCGCCATACATCGTCAGCTCGTCCTTGCTGCCGTCGGCGTGGCGATGGTCGTGCTTCAGGCGCAGCCCGGTGGCCGTCCGGGTGATGACCCACGTCCGCGAACGGTCCCAGCCGCCATCGGGACCAAGCCCTTCGATATGGAAGGGGATTTCGATGCGATCGGGGGCGCAGCTGCGGACGTGCATCACCATTGCCTTGCCGCGCATGTCGGCATCGGCATCCTGATTGCTGGCCAGTTTACCGGCATAGGCCTTGCCGCAATGGGCGGTGAGCGCCGCGAAAAATTCATCCTGCGGATTGCTGGCGGCGGGGGTCGTCGCGCAGCCCGTTAAGGCGATCGCAGCGGCAAAGGTCAGCACCGCTTTCATTTCAGCAACCCCAGCCGCGGAATCTCGATCTTCGGGCAGCGGTCCATCACCACCACCAGCCCCGCCGCATCGGCGCGCTTCGCCGCCGCGTCGTTGATCACGCCGAGCTGCATCCACACCGCCTTGGCGCCGTGGACAATCGCCTCATCGACCGCCGACCCGGCATCCTCGCTGTTGCGGAAAATATCGACGATCTCGGCGGGGGGTTCGACATCGGCCAGGGTCGCGACAACCGGCGCGCCGTGGATCGTCGTCCCGGCATGCCCCGGATTGACCGCGATCACATTATGACCCTGCGCGACCAGAAAGGCGAGGACGCCGTTCGATGCGCGTGCCGGGTTGGGGGAGGCGCCGACCACCGCGATGCGGCGCTTTTGCCCCAGCAGCTCGCGAATTTCGCCTTCGTCGTTGATCGCCATATCGCCTTACCCCTGTTTGCGCGCTTGCAGCCACTCGGCGACTCTCGCCGCTATCGCATGGAACGGCTCGCCCGCCGGGTCGGTTCCGGCTGCGGGCGGGACGCCGCCGTCGCTGGCTAGCCGGATGCCCATCGATAGCGGGACGCGGCCGAGGAAGTCGAGGCCCATCGTTGCCGCCGCCGCTTCGGCACCGCCGCTGCCGAACGGGTCGCTGACCTCGCCGCAATGCGGACAGGCATAGCCCGCCATATTCTCGACCAGCCCGATGATCGGCACATCGGCCTGTTCGAACAGGCTGATCGCGCGCGTCGCGTCCATCAGCGCCAGATCCTGCGGCGTCGACACGATCATCGCGCCCGCGGGCTTGTGCTTCTGGATCATCGTCAGCTGGACGTCGCCGGTGCCGGGCGGCAGGTCGACGATCAGCGTGTCGATGTCGCCCCAGCTGGCATCGACCAATTGCTCCAGCGCCTTGCCCGCCATCGGCCCGCGCCACGCGATCGCTTGTCCGGGCGCCGCGATCTGTCCGGTCGACAGCATCGGCACGCCATAGGCGTTGGGAACCGGGATCAGTTTCGATCCGCGCGATTCGGGTTTGACGCCTTCGCTGTCCATCAGGCGGGGTTGCGAAGGCCCATAGATGTCGGCATCGACCAGCCCGACCTTGACCCCGCGCCGCTGGAGCGCGACCGCCAGATTGGCGGCGAGGGTCGATTTACCGACCCCGCCCTTGCCGCTGCCGACCGCGATGATCGTCATCGTCCTTTTCTCGGCGGTCATCGCGATGCGGACTTCGCTGACCCCCGCTTCGGCGAGCAGTCCGGCGCGCAACTTGTCCTCAAGCGGTTTGCGATCCTCGACCGCCAGCCCCGACACGTCGAGCACCACGGCCAGCAATCCATTCTCGTCGAGCAAGCGCAGCCCCGATGTACGACCCTCGCTCAGCTGTGCGGCGGCGGTGGTCAGGCGGGCGATGTCGGCGCTTTGATCGGTCATGTCCGCGGCAGATAGGCATGCGCGGGTATATTGCCACCCATTTTCGCGCACACCCCCTGTTAATCGCGCGCGCCGACCCTATAAAAGCGGTATGAACGATAAAATCGACGGCAACACCGGACGCCGCAGCCCCAGAGGATTGCGGCAATTTTTCGAGGCGATCAGCCTGATGGCGAACAGCCCGTGGGGCAATGGTCCCGGCAAGGGCGGCGGCGGTGAAGGCGATGGCTCGGGCGACGGCAAGAAGCCCGGCCCGCGCAACCCGTGGGTCACCCCCGACCCGATCGACATCAATCGCGGTCGCAAACCGCGCGGCCCCTCGGCGCTGGACGAGCTGCTGCGCAAGGGGCGCGGCGGTTTCGGCGGTGGCGGTTCGGGCGGCGGTGGTCAGTTCAATCTGGGCGATTCGGCGAAATTCTGGAAATGGGGCGTGCTCGCGGCGGTGGTGCTGTGGGTGATCTTTTCGTCGTTCCACATCGTGCCGCCTGAAAAAGAAGGCGTCGTTACCCGCCTCGGCAGCTATTCGCGCACCGTCGGTCCCGGCGTGAAATTCACCTGGCCGGCGCCTATCGAGCGCATCCGGCTGGAAGACGTCCGCGCGATCCGCACCATGGCGGTCGGCTCGCCCAATGCGACCGACGAGAATTTTGTCCTGACCCGCGACCAGAGCCTGATCGACCTCGCCTATGAAGTGCGCTGGTCGGTGCGCGATCCCGAGCTGTTCATTTTCCAGCTCGCCGATCCCGAAGGCACGATCCGCGAAGTCGCCGAAAGCTCGATGCGCGCGACGGTCGCCAATTTCAACCTGACCGATGCGATCGGCCCCGGCCGCGTCGAGATCGAGGCGCAGGTGCAGCAGCGCATGCAGGATCTGCTCAACCAGTATCGCGCGGGGGTGTCGATCCAGGGCATCGCGATCCGCCAGGCCGATCCGCCAAGCCAGGTCGATGAGGCGTTCAAGGAAGTCACCGCGGCGCTGCAGGAACGCGAATCGGCGATCAACCTGTCGCGCGCCTATCAGCAGCAGGTGCTGGAACGCGCCCGCGGCGATACCGCAGCGTTTGACCAGATTTACGAACAATATCGGCTGGCGCCGGGGGTAACCCGCAAGCGCCTCTATTATGAAACGATGGAGAATGTGTTGTCGAATGTCGACAAGACCGTCGTTGAGGCGCGCGGGGTGACCCCCTATCTGCCGCTCAACGAGGTCCAGAAACGGATTCCCGCCACCCCGCCCGCCGCGGCGACGAAGGGAGGCGAATGATGTTGAACTCGCTGATCCAGAACCCCGTGCGCCTGCTCGTCGGCGCCGTCGCGCTGCTCGTCATTCTGTCGCAGTCGCTGGCGATCGTCCCCGAGGACAAGCAGGCGCTGATCCTGCGCTTCGGTGAAATCGAGCGGACCGTGAACCGCTACAAGGCGAATGAGGATTTCGGCGCCTCGGGCGCCGGCCTCGTGCTGCGCGTACCGTTCACCGACAACATCCAGTTCATCGACAAGCGCATCATGGGCGTGAACATGGAGCGCCAGCAGGTGTTGTCGACCGACCAGCAGCGCTTGCAGGTCGATGCCTTCGCGCGCTTCCGCATCACCAATCCGGTCCGCATGTACACCGCGATCCGCACCGAGGAGCGGTTGCAGCAACAGCTCGCGACGATCCTGGGCTCGTCGCTGCGCAACGAGCTGGGCAAGCGCACCTTTGCGACCCTGCTGTCGCCCGAACGCGGCGCGGTGATGGACAATATCCAGATCGCGCTGAACCGCGAGGCGAACAAATATGGCGCCGAGGTCATCGACGTGCGGATCAAGCGCGCCGACCTGCCCGAAGGCGCGACGCTGATCGCGGCGTATAACCGCATGCGCTCGGCACGCCAGCAGGAAGCGACCGCGATCCGCGCCGAAGGGCAAAAGGAAGCGCAGATCATTCGCGGTAACGCCGATGGTGAAGCGGCGCGCATCTATGCCGCCAGCTTTGGCAAGGATCCAGAATTCTACGATTTCTATCGCGCCATGCAAAGTTATCGCCAGACCTTCCTGGGTGAGAATAACCAGGGCGGAACGTCGATCATCATGTCGCCCGACAATGAATATCTGAAGCGTTTCAGCGGCGGTTGATCGGGCCGGGCGCGCCGGTGAATGGAACCGAAAGCGCCCGTTCATGTTCAATTGGCGTTCAGCCGCCTCGCCGCAGACAATCGCGGCCGGGGTAGTGAGTTTTCCGAAGAGAAGAGGATTTTCGATCGTGCGTTATGTTTATGGCATCACTTCGGCCTTGCTGGCGGGTGGCACCGCGCTGGCGCTGGTCACCCAATCGCCCGTCGGCGCGCAGGTTGCGCAGAATGAATCGAGCGAAATCGCCAAGGTCGTGCCGCGGTCGGGCGCGCCCGAAAGCTTCGCCGATCTGGTCGAGCAGCTGCAGCCCGCAGTGGTCAATATCTCGACCAAGCAGAATGTGACGCTCGGCGTCCGGCTCAATCCCTTTGCCGGGACGCGCGAGCCGATCACGCAGGAACAGCAGGGCGGTGGCTCGGGCTTCCTGATTTCGGCCGACGGCTATATCGTCACCAACAACCATGTGATTTCGGGCGGCCCGCGCGGCGAGGCGGTCAACCAGGTCACGGTGACGCTGACCAACCAAAAGGAATATCGCGCGACGATCGTCGGACGTGATGCCGCGTCGGATCTGGCGCTGCTCAAGATCGATGCGACGGGCCTGCCGTTCGTAAAATTCGCCGACAGCCGCACCGCGCGCGTCGGTGACTGGGTGGTCGCCATCGGCAACCCGCTCGGTCTTGGCTCGACGGTGACGGCGGGCATCATCTCGGCATTGCAGCGGAATATCGGCCAAGGCGGCGCCTATGATCGCTACATCCAGACCGACACCGCGATCAACCGCGGCAACTCGGGCGGTCCGCTGTTCGACTTGCAGGGCAATGTGGTCGGCATCAACAATATGCTGATCTCGCCGGTTGGCGCCAATATCGGGGTCAACTTTGCCATTCCCGCCGACGCGGCGATTCCGGTGATCAACGCGCTGCGCGCAGGCGAAAAGGTCCAGCGCGGCTATCTCGGCATCGGTATCGCGCCGGTCGACGAAGATCTGGCGGCGGCGCTTGGCCTGCCCAAGGATCGCGGTGAGTTCATTCAGCGCGTCGAGCCCGCACAGGCAGGCGAAAAGGCCGGGCTGAAACGCGGCGACGTGGTGACCAAGGTCAATGGCCGCGAAGTCACGCCGCAGCAGACCTTGTCCTATATCGTGTCTAACACCAAACCCGGCACGCGCATCCCGCTCGAGATCATTCGCGACGGCAAGCCGATGACCCTCAACGTCCTCGTCGGCACCCGTCCGCCCGAGGAAGAGCTGGCGGGCAGCACCTTCGATCCTGAAGCGGAGCAGACCGAGCCCGAGGATGCGACCGGCGCCGCCGACAAGGCGATCCAGGAAGAACTGGGCCTGGCGGTGCAGGTCGTCACCCCCGACATCGCGCGCGCGGTCGGAGTCGATGCCAATACCAAGGGTCTGGTGATCGGCGCCGCCTCGGCAAACAGCGACGCGGGCCGCAAGGGTCTGCGCCGCGGCGACGTGATCCTCAGCGCCAACCGGGTGCCGGTGACGACCAGCGACGCGCTGGCGAAAGCTGTTGCCGATGCGAAGCGGGCAGGCCGCGACGCGGTGCTGCTTGAAATTTTGCGTCGTGGTAATCCTCGGCATTCATCGCGGTGCGGGTGAAATAGCCCCTGCATTGTTGCCCATAGAAGGGGCGCCGGGTCTTCGGATCCGGCGCCCTTTTTATTTGCGCCACACGGTATATGTTCTTATTATGTTCCAACGCTAACGAGTCGGGAGAAGAATCATGATTGGCTATGTGACCTTGGGTACCAACGATCTGGCGAAAGCCGCGGTGTTCTACGACGCGATCGCGGCGGAACTCGATACCCCGCGGATGATGGAATTCGACGGTTTCATCGCCTGGGGCAAGCCGGGCGGCGCGGCGGGCATCGGACTGACCAAGCCGTTCGACGGCAATGCCGCGAGCGTCGGCAACGGCGTGATGGTGGCGCTGGAGGCAAAGGACAAGGATCAGGTCCAGCGCCTCTACGACATCGCGCTCGCCAATGGCGGCACCTGCGAAGGCCCCCCGGGACCGCGCGGTGAAGGGTTCTACGCGGGTTATTTCCGCGATCCGGATGGCAACAAGCTCAACGCCTTCATCATGGGGTGATGGGTTGGTGCGGTGATTGTTTTGGGATGGGAAGCAGTTGTTTCGCAGCTTCGTCATCCCGGACTTGATCCGGGATCCATAGCCGCGCTGCCGCCGCGGATCCCGGACCAAGTCCGGGATGACGATGAGGGCTAAATCCTCCCTGTGGCGAAGCCATGGGGAGGGGGACCGCTCGCGTAGCGAGTGGTGGAGGGGCTTTGCGACGTCAGCGCCAAAGCCCCTCCGTCAACGCTTCGCGCTGCCACCTCCCCATGCCTGCGGCACAGGGAGGAGTAACGGACGCAATCGATCGTTAGCCGCCACCCTCCAGCGTTATCAAAAACGCCTTTCCTAAATTATTCCGGCATGATCTACGATCTCGGATGACACAGCCGCTTCCTCCTATTTGCTTCTCCCGAAACACCAGGACGCGCCGCTATTTTAAAGCGACAAAGGCGACAGTCTCGGCGACCACATCCGTATCTTTTGTCTCCTTTAGGCGTCGGTACCGCTGCCACTCGTTGCGATTTGCGAGTGAAGTTGCGCAGTTTTCTGCGGTTCCTTCCCCAACCGGCCACCCCCGCCGCATCCGGGTTTGCCGATTGCCTGTCTCGCCCTGCCACTCTAGATCGATAGAGAGGTGCCCAAGTGGAGGAAAAGCACAGTGACTGACGGCAGCACGGCAAGCGAAATCTATATCGGCCTGGGCGGCGGCGGGGCGGCCGACGGACCGCGCCAGTCGCTGGTGCTGAAACGCGCCAACCGTCACGGGCTGATCGCGGGCGCGACCGGCACCGGCAAGACGGTAACCTTGCAGGGGCTGGCTGAGGGTTTTTCGGCGGTCGGCGTCCCCGTGTTCGTTGCGGACGTCAAGGGCGACCTCGCCGGCATGGCGATGGCGGGCAGTCCGATGTCGAAGATGCACGAGATTTTCGGCGCGCGCGCCGCTGAAATCGGCGATACCGAATGGGCATATCGCGACAACCCCGTCATCTTCTGGGATCTGTTCGGCGAACAGGGCCACCCGATCCGCACCACCATTTCGGAAATGGGTCCGCTGCTGCTGGCGCGGCTGATGGGGCTCAACGAAGTGCAGGAGGGCGTGCTGGCGATTGCCTTCCGCGTCGCCGACGAACAGAATCTGCTGCTCCTCGACCTTGGCGATTTGCAGGCGATGCTGGTGTGGTGTGCCGAGAATGCCGACGAACTCACCACCAAATATGGCAATGTGTCGAAAGCAACCGTCGGGACGATCCAGCGCCAGTTGCTCACGCTGGAAAGCCAGGGCGGCGCGCATTTCTTTGGCGAACCCGCGCTCGACATCCACGACATGATCCGCTGCGACGACAATGGCCGCGGCTATGTCAACATCCTCGCCGCCGACAAGCTGATGGCAAGCCCCAAGCTCTATGCGACCTTCCTGCTCTGGCTGCTCAGCGAGATGTTCGAAACGCTGCCCGAGATCGGCGACCCCGACAAACCCAAGCTCGTCTTCTTCTTTGACGAGGCGCATCTGCTGTTCGACGACGCGCCGCCGGCGCTGACCGAAAAGATCGAGCAGGTCGTGCGCCTGATCCGTTCGAAGGGCGTCGGCGTCTATTTCGTCACCCAGAACCCGATCGACATTCCCGAGGATGTCGCGGGCCAGCTCGGCAACCGCGTCCAGCACGCCCTGCGTGCGTTCACCCCGCGTGATCAGAAAGCGGTCAAGGCGGCGGCCGATACCTTCCGTCCCAATCCCAAGGTCGATGTCGCGCGCGAGATCACCGAGCTCAAGGTCGGCGAAGCGCTGGTGTCGCTGCTGATGCCCGACGGCGCACCATCGCCGGTCGAACGCACGCTGATCAAGCCGCCCTGCTCGCGCGCCGGGCCGCTCGACGCCAAGGAGCGCGCGATCATCAAGTCGATTTCGCCGGTCGAGGGCAAATATGACACCGCCGTCGACCGCGAAAGCGCCGAGGAACTGCTCGCGATGAAAGCCGATCAGGCGCAGGCCGCAGCGATTGCGGCGAAGGCGCAGGTCGAAGCCGACAAGCAGGCAGCGATCGCCGCGAAGGAAGCGGCAAAGGTTCAAGCCGCCGAGGAACGTGAGCGGCTGCGGCTTGAGAAAGCGGCGGCGCGCGAGGCGGCCAAACCGTCGATGACCGAGAAGATGGTCCAGTCGGCGGCGCGCTCGGCGGCGACGAGCATCGGGCGCCAGGTCGCGGGCAAATTCGGCGGCCAGCTGATGCGCGGGATATTGGGCAGCCTGTTCAAATGAGCGACGCCGATGCCGCGCTGATGGAGGCGAGCCTGATCGCCGTCGCCGACGCGGGCATCGACATCCGCCTCCCGCTGTTCGAGCGATTTTTCGCCGCCTATCCCGACCGCCGCGCCAGCTTCATCTCGGTCGATGCCGCATCGCGGCGGATGACCGACGAGACGCTGCAGATGATGTTGGGGCTCGCGCAGGGCGCGGACTGGGTGTGGCCGCTCGTCGCCGAACTGGTGTTCACCCACCGCAGCTATGGCGCCTTACCGATCGCCGAATATGACGCCTTCATCGACATGACGGTCGCGGAGTTGGGCTTGGCAGCGGGACCAGCGTGGAGCGTGCCGGTCGCCGCAGCATGGCAGCAAAACGCCGATGCGCTGAAAGCGATGATTCGCAAGGCGCGCGCCGAATGGGCCAGCGCGATGCCCGCGGGCGCGCCGCAAGTCGCTTAGCGATTGGGCGGCGTCTAAACCCTCGACTCCCACCGCGAATCGCGGCAGCATAGGTTGCATGACAAAACCGATATTGCCTGGAGAGGTAGCCGCCGCCGTCGTCGACCCCGTCGCCTATGGCCAATGGGAACCGCTGCACGAGCAGTTGTCATGGGCGCGCGCCAACGCGCCGCTGGCGGTGGCCGAGAATCACGACCACGACCCGTTCTGGCTCGTCACCCGCCACGCCGACATCATGGCGATCAGCCGCGATCCGCAGCGCTTTGCCAATGGCATCCGCCCCACGGTGCTGACCAACCGCGACGGCGAGGCGCTGGCGCGTGCCGCGACCCCGAACAATGACGGTCATCTGATCCGCTCGCTGGTCCAGATGGACGCCCCCGACCATATGAAATACCGGCTGCTGACCCAGAGCTGGTTCATGCCGAAGAATTTGAAGATCGTCGAAGAGCGCATCCGCCAAATAGCCCGCGAAACCGTCGACCACATGCTGGCGCAGGGCGGGGAGTGCGACTTCGCGCGCGATGTCGCGGCGCATTATCCGCTGCGCGTCATCATGGACATCCTGGGCGTCCCACCCGAGGATGAGCCGCGCATGCTGATGCTGACCCAGCAATTGTTCGGCCCGACCGATCCCGAACTGAACCGCAGCCGCGAGGCGATCACCAGCGCCGAGCAGGCGATCGCGATGCTTGACTATGTCATCGCCGACTTCACCCAATATTTCGGCGCGCTCACCGCCGACCGCCGCGCCAACCCGCGCGAGGACATCGCGACGGTGATCGCCAACGCGACAATCAATGGCGAGCAGATCCCCGACCGCGAGATGTCGGGTTACTACATGATCGTCGCGACCGCGGGTCACGACACGACGAGCGCCTCGACCGCGGGGGCGATCATGGAGCTGGCGAAGAACCCCGCGCTGTTCGAACGCTTTAGGGATGCCGGGGCAGATAAGGCGGGGCTGATCGAGGAAGCGATTCGCTGGACCACCCGGTCCAGCATTTCATGCGCAGCGCGAAAGAGGATGTCGAGATCGGTGGCCAGACGATAAGCGCCGGCGACTGGCTGATGCTCAACTATGTCTCGGCCAACCGCGACGAGGATGTGTTCACCGATCCGTTCGCGTTCAACCCCGACCGCGAAAAGAACCAGCAGATCGCCTTCGGCTTCGGCGCGCATGTGTGCCTCGGGCAGCATCTGGCGCGGATGGAGATGCGGATCCTGATGGAGGAATTGCTGCCGCGGATCAAAAGCCTGGAGCTGACGGGCGAACCGGCGCGGGTCGAGTCGGTGTTCGTCGGGGGATTGAAACGGCTGCCGATTCGGTTTGAGGCGGCTTAGGGGCAGCTGATGATCGAAAGCGGACGTAGGATTGTTTCCCTCTCTCCCCTGGAGGGAGAGATACGAAGGCTTGGCAGCTTGCTGTCTAGCCGCAGTTGAGAGGGGGTTACGCCAGCTGGCGCCTCATCCCCTCACCAAGCTTCGCTAGCTCCTGACGGAGCAAGCTACGCTATCCTCTCCCTCAAGGGGAGAGGAGTTCAGGGCAGCTATCACCTCAAAAGGGTCATGCAAGACCGGACTAAACCTTCTCAGCCGGAAAAAACCGCGCGATCACATCGCTCGCCAGTCGGGCAGGCCGCAGCGTTTCTGCGTCGATGCAGCACCAGCTCGATTTGACCTCGGCCAGCACATCCTCGCCGCGCTTGATGATCGTTTCGTAAAAGGCGCGAGCGCCCTGGACCTTTTCGAGGATCACGGTCGCGATGACCTGGTCGTCGAGGAAGGCGGGGCGGCGATAGGTGATTTCGTGCTTCAGCGCGACCCACAGATGTGCCGCAACCGCATCGGGCGGCGCGATGTGGCGCCAGTGCGACAGCACCGCTTCCTGTACCCAGCTGAGATAATGAGCGTTGTTGACGTGGCCCATGAAATCGATCTGGTCGGAACCAACGGCGATGGGGTGATCGTGCGGGCGTGAGGCTGCGGTCATATCGTTTACACTAGTGTCAACAATATGTGACGGAAAGATGAAATCTCATCCCCG
>Ga0265296_1000535_pt1 | contig 55983 bp, 53 predicted proteins | sample MunlanPumphouse1_FD_189073 | JGI IMG/M metagenome (GOLD analysis project Ga0265296, IMG submission 189073) | Groundwater microbial communities from a municipal landfill in Southern Ontario, Canada - Pumphouse #1 | ecosystem: Environmental > Aquatic > Deep subsurface > Groundwater | place...
CCACCATGCTCCGCATGGTCCCCCTCCCCCGCTTCGCAAGGGAGGATCGCATCCAAGCCTGATGACAGACGCGCCGTTCCGTGGTTGAGCACTCACAAATTCCGGCGCGCCGGGATGAGCGGAGTTCCCTGTTGCCCTTTCCCTTCCAGATCAACGCCACCGAAGGCCGCGCCCGCACCGGCGTGCTGAAGACCCCGCGCGGCGACATCCGCACCCCCGCCTTCATGCCCGTCGGCACCGCCGCTACGGTCAAGGCGATGACGGTGGATCAGGTCAAGCAGACCGGCGCCGACATCCTGCTGGGCAACACCTACCACCTGATGCTGCGTCCCGGGCCGGAGCGGATGGAACGCCTCGGCGGCCTCCACAACTTCATGCGCTGGGACAAGCCGATCCTGACAGACTCGGGCGGCTTCCAGGTCATGAGCCTGTCGGGCATCTCCAAGCTGACCGAGGAGGCCGTGACCTTCTCCAGCCACATCGACGGCTCCAAGCACGTCCTGACGCCGGAACGTTCGATCCAGATACAGGCCGACCGCCTCGGCTCCGACATCGTCATGCAGCTGGACGAATGCGTCGCCTGGCCCGCCGAGGAAAAGCGCGCTCGCGAGGGCATGGAGCTGTCGGCCCGCTGGGCGCAGCGCTCCAAGAACGCCTTTGGCACGCGCGATACCCAGGCCCTGTTCGGCATCCAGCAGGGCTCGACCTATGAGAACCTGCGCCGTGAGTCCTCGGAACGGCTGCAAGAGATCGGCTTCGACGGCTATGCGCTGGGCGGTCTGGCCGTCGGCGAAGGCCACGAGGCCATGTGCGAGGTTCTGGATTTCGCCCCCGAGTTCCTGCCCAAGGACCGTCCACGCTATCTGATGGGCGTGGGCAAGCCGATCGACCTAGTCGAGGCGGTCTATCGCGGCGTCGATATGTTCGACTGCGTCCTGCCGACGCGCGCCGGTCGTCACGGCCAGGCCTGGACGTGGGACGGGCCGATCAACCTGAAGAACGCCCGCTTCGCCGAGGACCAGGACCCATTGGACATGGGCGTGATCTGCTCCCCCTCCAACGACTATTCAAAGGCTTATCTGCACCACCTGATCCGCGCCGACGAGATCCTCGGCAAGGTCCTGCTGAGCTGGCACAACATCGCCTTCTTCCAGGCCCTGACTGCGGCCATGCGCGAGGCGATCAGCGAAGGCCGCTTCGAACAGTTCCGGCGCGATTTCCACGCCCGTCATTTCAAACGCTAACGCCTAGCGGGCCGCTCGCCGCGGCTGGAACCAGCCAGGAGCGGCGGGCGGGGCGCAGTTCCGCTGCATCCCCACGCCCTTCAGGAAGGCGCGGCGCATCCGCCCCGCCTGGATGGCCGACTGGACGTGCTTGCTGTGCTGATCGGCGCCCGACAGTTTCCTGATCCAGTTGCGCCCCGGAATGAAGTCCGTCGTGGTGTCGCGAATGGCGTCCAGCGCCGCGCGCGCCGCCGCATCGGCCGCCCGCTCGCTGACGAAGGACCCGTCCTGCGTCGGCGGACGGTCGGTGTCCGGCCCCAGCGCCTCGTCCAGCCGCGCGATCTCGGCGCCGATGGTCGTGCACTGGTTCAGATTGCGCAGGTCATAGGGGTTGCCCTCGGCCTGCAGCAGCACGGTCGGGATGAACTGCCGACGCAGGTTGAAGTCCTCCAGCGGCGCGGTCGCCGCCTCGCCGAAGCCGGCCCTGACCTCCTCGGCGCCGCCCATGACGGAACGGCCCGCGTTGCAGCCAGACAGACCCATCGCCAGAGCGGCGGAAACAAGCATAACCTTACGCATGGCCGCCTTAGACCACGTCGAAACGCTGGGGTGAAGGCGTCCTGAGTGCGCCTTGGGCGTGTTGAACCGGCCGGGGGCCGCCTGACGCGTCTAGTTTGAGCCGTCTGCGGAACCAACCGGGGTTCCCGTCCCCTATGTCCCCGTGGGACGGCGCACGAAGGCGTGACGCCAGTAACCTGTACAAGAGTAAGTCCCCACCATGCCTAGAGCGTCCGATCAATCAGCCGCCGCCCTCAGAACCCTGCAACACAACGCGGAACGGATGGCCAGGCTCTCGCCCTTCGCCGCTGATCGTGACCGGTTCAATCGGATTGCTCGGCGATATCGCGATGAAGCAGACAGAGGCGAACGAGAAGGCGTCCCGCCCACCCGCTGACAGGATCGACGGCGTATCGGCCCAGGTTCGGCTTGCTCTCCCACGCCAACCCGTTCAAGTGCAGCCGAATCGTCCTGAAAGGACATCGGATGCCAATCCATGACTCAGCCGAGCGCGCCCGTGTGGGATGAAAAGCACCTAAGGCTGGGCGTCGCTGCGGCCGGCGTCGCCCTCTGGTCCTGGAACGTTGATACAGACCGGCTGACCATGGACGACATCGGCTATGATCTGTGGAATGTCGCCAAGGACTCCGAGGTCACCTTCGAGGACCTCTCCCAACATATTCACCCAGCAGACCGGGACCGCGTTCGGGTGGCTTTCAACGCGACCCGTGGCATCGTCGGCCCCTACGAGATCGATTTCAGGGTCCTTGTCGAGGACGAGGTGCGATGGATTTCCGCGCGAGGACGTGGGGATGACGAAGGCATTGTCGGCCGGGTCATGTACGGGGTCTTTCTGGACGTAACAGGCCGCAAGCAGGCTGAAGAGGCCCATGAGCTTCTGGCCGGCGAAATGAGCCACCGGGTCAAGAACCTGATCGCCATCGCCGGCGCTCTTACCTCCATGTCCTCGCGGACCCCCGGCACCAAGGAAGAGATGGCGAGCGAACTGACAAGCCGTCTCGCCGCCCTGGGCCGCGCCCACGATCTCGTCCGTCCCGTGCCCGGGCAGACGGAAAACGCCGCCCTGCTGGCGGACCTGCTGTCGATCCTGCTGAACCCCTACGATGATCTCGGAGCGTTCAGCGGACGGGTGCGTGTAACTGCGCCTAGGATGGGCATCGGTGAAGGCGCCGCTACAGATGTGGCGCTGATCATCCACGAACTCGCCACCAACGCCCTCAAGTACGGCGCGCTCTCGTGCGCCTCGGGACTCCTCGATCTGGCCTGCACTGTAGAGGAGGACGAGGTCGTCATGGTCTGGACGGAGCGCGGCGGACCTGCCGTCACGCCGCCAGCGGACTCCTCCGGCTTTGGCGGCCGCCTTCTGGATCGGATCGTGACCCGCAAACTGCGCGGCTCCATCGACTATCAGTGGGATCCAGAAGGCCTGATCGCCACCGTGCGCGTGAAGGTCGAACGGCTCATGGCCTAGGGGATGCAGAGGCGCCAAGGCGCGAACGCTCGCCACGATCCATCATGGCGTCAGGGGGCGCGATGGAGCGTCATCTGGATCACATCGGTGCGCGCGGATCGGAAGCCCGCCTCGCAGTAGGCGAGGTAGAAGCGCCACAGGCGACGGAAGCGATCGTCGAAGGCCGCCCCTTGCCGATCAATGTCGCCCCACGCCGCCTCAAACCGGCGGGCCCATTCGGCCAGCGTCTCTGCATAGTCCAGGCCGAACCGTTCGACTTCGCCCTGGTGGAGCCCCGCGTCTGCAACGACCGGGGCGAGCCTGGCCTCCGACGGCAACGAGCCGCCGGGGAAGACGTACTTCTGGATGAAGTCGGTGCGGGCGTCGTATTCCTCGAACAGCGCGTCCTGGATGGTGATGATCTGCAGGCCGGCGCGACCTCCGGGCTTCAGAACCTCATGCAACTTGGCGAAATAGGCCGGCCAGTATTCCCGCCCCACCGCCTCGAACATCTCGATCGAGGCCACTCGATCGAACTGGCCCTCGACGTCGCGATAATCGATCAAACGTATGTCCGCCTTTTCAGCGAGACCGGCCTCGAACAGCCGCCGTCGGGCGAAGTCATGCTGCTCGCGTGAGATGGTGATGCCGGTCACCACAGCGCCGATCTCCCGGGCCGCGAACTCGGCGAAACCGCCCCAGCCGCAGCCGATCTCCAGCACCTTATGGCCCGGTTGCAGGTCCATCAGGCGCGCCAGCGAGGCGTATTTGGCGTCTTGGCCGGCCTCCAGCGACTGCCCCGAACGCTCGAAACGGGCCGACGAATAGGTCATCGAGCGATCCAGCCACGACGCGTAGAAGGCATTGCCCAGGTCGTAATGGGCGTGGATGTTGCGACGCGATCCGCGGCGGCTGTTCCGATTCAGCCGATGCCCCAGCCAGTTGATCCCGTTGATCAGCGGATTGCCGTCGAACAGACGGCGGATATGATCGTAGTTGTTGACCAGGGTCTCCAACAGGATCGGAAGTTCAGACGAGTCCCATTCACCCGCCATATAGGCCTCCGCGAAGCCGATATCGCCGCCCTTCAGCACACGCGCGGCGAAGTTGTAGCTGCGGATATTCATCACGGCGGCGTGGCCCGGTTCTTTTCCAACCAGGCGGCGGTGGCTGCCGTCAGGCAGGACGAGGGTCAGTCGGCCCCAGGTCCAGTTCGCGGAAAGAAGGCGCAGCAGCAGGCCGAAGACAGGCGAAGGCGCCCGCTTCTCACTCTGGTCGCCATAGAAGGTCGTGGTCATGGCTGGCTGAAGCCTCGGCAAGAGAAAGTCATCATTGGTCGTCTTCGCCCCGAGAACCCGCGGCGATCATCTTTAGCGCCCCAAGCGCCCGCTCGCGCGCCTCCACGTGATCGACGATGGGCCGAGGATAGGTCGCACCCAGCCGCACCCCCGCCTCGGCCAGCGCCGCCGGCGGCGCCGTCCACGGCGCATGGATCCAGCGATCTGATAGCCGCGCGATCTCTGGAACCCAGCGCCGGACATAGCGCCCCTGCGGGTCGAACTTCTGGCCCTGGATCACCGGATTGAAGATACGGAAATAAGGAGAGGCGTCCGCCCCGGACCCGGCCACCCACTGCCAGTTCTGCACATTGCTGGCCAGATCGGCGTCGATCAGGCAGTCCCAGAACCAGGCCTCGCCTTCGCGCCAGTCGATCAGCAAATGCTTGATCAGGAAGGAAGCCACCACCATCCGCACCCGGTTGTGCATGGTCCCCGTCGCCCACAACTGGCGCATCCCGGCGTCGACCAGCGGGTAGCCGGTCCGCCCCGCCTTCCATGCGGCCAGCGCGCCCGCATCGTCGCGCCACGGCATGGCGTCGTACTCAGGCTTGAAGGCCCGCTCGGGCAAATAGGGGAAGTGGTGCAGCAGATGGGCCGAGAACTCGCGCCAGCCGATCTCGGCGACGAACTTCTCGGCTTCCGCCCCTGAAACGCTCCCATCGGTCGCCGCCCCACGCGCGGTATGCACCGCCCGCCACGGACTGATTTCGCCCCAGTGCAGGTGCGCCGCCAGACCGCTGGTCCCTGCCCGGTCGGGCCGGTCGCGGTCCGTGGCGTAGGTTTTCAGTCCGTTCGCGACGAAGGCCTCCAGCGCCGCTTGAGCGCCAGCCTCGCCCGGCGCGCCGACAAAACCGGTCGACCAGTCGGGCCGCGTCGGATGCAGCTCCCAATCCTCGACCGCCTCGCTGGCTGCCTCGCCCGGAACCGAGAACGTCTCAGGCGCGTCCAGCGCCGCAGGGGCCTCGGCCGTCGCCAGCAGCGCCTTCATGAAGGGTGTAAAAACCTTGTAGGGCTGACCCGATCCATTGAGCACCGACCCCGGCCGGCACATCAGCGTGGCGTTGAAGCCCCGGCATTCGACTCCCTCGGCCTTCAGCCCGTGGGCGATGTCGGCGTCGCGCGCGAAGGCCTCCGGCTCGAACAGGCGGTTCATGAAGACTTGGTCCGCGCCAGTCTCGGCGATCAAACGATGCAGCTCGGCCTCGGCGTCGCCCCTGCGCAGGATCAGCCGCCCGCCGTGTCCCCGCAGCGAGGCGTCCAGCGCCCGCAACGACTTGTCCAGCCACCAGCGAGACGCGGCGCCCAGACGACGTCCCTCCCCGACCTCATCCAGAATGTAGAGCGGCAGGATCGGCTGACCGGTCGCGACGGCGGCCTTCAACGCGGGATTGTCGTCCAGTCTCAGGTCGCGGCGGAACCACAGAATGACCGGACGCGCGGCTTCAACGACCAAGGCGACTCTCCCGCGCGCGACGCTGAATGGTCACCGGCTCCCATGCGGGCGGCGGTTGGCGGGTCAGTCGGACGCCCTTGAGCCATAGCTTCAGCGCCTCCCAATGGATGGCCGCCATGACCTTCAGGGTCATCATGGGCAGGGCGACGGCAGCCGACGCCAGGTCGCGATCCTCCAGAGAGTGACGCTGGGCCGACATGGCGGCCGTGATCAACAGCCCCTCCGCATCGACGCCGCTGATCGTCATATCCAGACCCTGGCCCGGCGCATGGCCCCGAAACTCGTAGTCCATCTCCATCCCCATGAAGGGCGAGACATAGAGGGCCTTGGCCGCGCCCTGCCGGATCAGGCCCGCCGACTGGTCCGCATCCGGCACCGGAATGACATAGGCGTGGCGCACGCCAAAGGTGCTGGTCACCTCATAGACCATGGCCGCCAGTCGCCCGTCGATCTGATGGCAGTAGTAGAGGCTGATCGGGTTGAAGACATAGCCCAGCACGCGCGGCATGGTCAGCAGGCGGACCGGACCGTCGCCGATGTCGATCCCGGCGCGGCTCAGCCAAGCCTCGATCTGCGGCCTCAGCGCCGCGCCTGACCCGTCGCCGTAGTCCTTGTCATGAAAGGACAGCAGGTTGAACCGATTGCGCGAGAAGAGGCGCAATCGACGGTCCAGACTGTCGATCTCGGCAAGGTCGAGCAGCAACCAGAAGACGCTATAGTTCAACTGATGTGCCTTCGGCCGCAGCCGTTGATGCATGACGCCGCCGCGATAAAGGGCGGAGGCCTGGGTCACGCAGCCTTCTCCATGGCGTCGGCGTTGGGCACGGACGACAGATGGATACGGCCGCTCTCGTTCTCAACCGACCAGGGCCGTCGCACGCCGCCCAGCTGTTCGGCCACGGCGAGGCCGGACTGCAGGCCGTCTTCATGGAAGCCCGCGCCGAAATGAGCGCCGCAGAACCAGACGCCGCCCTGCCCCTGCAGGCTCCACAGTTGCTTTTGCGCCTGGATGGCGGCGGGGTTGAAGATCGGATGTTCGTACATCTCGCTGCGCAGCAGAGTGTCCGGTCGCGGCGGGCGTGGCGGATTCAGGGTGACGAACAGATCCTGCCCGGGCAGACCCTGAAGCTTGTTCATCCAGTAGGTGACGCACAGACCGTCGTCGGCGCCGATATAGTTCCAGCTGGCCCAGGCCCGCCGACGGCGCGGCATCAGACCCGCGTCTGTGTGCAGAACCGTCAGGTTGCGGCTGTAACGGAAGGCGCCCAGCACTTCCGTTTCGCGCGACGTGGGTTCCGCCAGCATAGCCAGGGCCTGATCCGCATGGGCGCCGATGACGACATGGTCGAAGCGCTCGACGCCGCCCTGGCTGTCATGGACCATGACGCCTTGATCGGTGCGCCGCACCTGCGTCACCCCGGTGTTCAACCGGACGTCGGCGATCGCACGCGCCAGATGCTCGACATAGACGCGGCTGCCCCCCTCGACCGTCCGCCACAGGGGACGACCGATAAGCTTCAACAAGCCGTGGTTGCCGCAGAACCGGATGAAGGCCTCGGCCGGATAGTCCATCAGCGTATGCGCCGGCGATGACCAGATCGCCGCCGCCATCGGCAGCAGATGATCGTCGCGGAAGGCCTCGCTGAAGCCCTCGCGCTTCAGATAGTCGCCCAAGGTCAGATTCGGATCGGTCAGGCCGCCCAGGTCGATCGGCGCCTCGCGATAGAAGCGCATGATCTCACCCAGCATGGACCAGAAGCGCGGGCGCAGGACGTTGCGTCGTTGGGCGAACAGGCCCGGCGCGGCATACTCGAACCGGCCGTCGTCCAGCGACACGGCAAACGACATGTCGGTCGCACGAGTTTCGACGCCCAGATGCGCGAACAGGGCGATCAGATTGGGATAGGTGGCGTCGTTGAAGCAGATGAAGCCGGTGTCGACCGCGACCTCCCCCGTCGCCACGCCGGCCGTCACGGTGTTGGAATGACCGCCCAACCGTTCCGCCCTCTCATACAGCGTCACCTGATGGCGCTGGGACAGCAGCCAGGCCGACGACAGCGCCGCCACCCCTGAGCCCACCACGGCGACCTTCAAGGCCTGATCAGGACGGGGGGCGGACGAATAGGACATAGGGGCTCCGAAACGCGCCCGCCGAAATGGTGGCGGGCTTGATCGATTACGCTCCGTCGCCGTCATCGGATGCGAATGATCCAGACATTTCCGCGAAGCGTATTAGGCTCCATGCATGCTGAGGCTTCATCTTTCACATCTTCTGCAAGGGTCTCGAGCCGCATGAGCGCGGACGGTTCCTCGCATGACGCCTTCGCGCATGATCGGCTGATCGAGGCCGTGGCGCTGCGCCGCGACCGCGAGGCATTCGCCGAGCTGTTCAGCTATTTCGCGCCACGCCTGAAGGCCTGGCTGATCAAGTCCGGGGCGACGCCGGCTGCGGCCGAGGATTTCGCTCAGGACGCCATGCTGACGGTCTGGCGCAAGGCCGACCTGTTTGACGGGCGCAAGGCCCGCGCCGCCACCTGGATCTTCACCATCGCCCGCAATCGGCGCCTCGACATGCTGCGACGTGACGCCCGCCCCCTGCCGACGCCCGAGATCGATCTGGCTGACGAGGAGGTTCGTCGTCCCGACGACATTCTGGCCATGTCCGAAGACGCCGAGCGGGTTCGCGACGCCCTGTCGCGCCTCAAGCCGGATCAGGTCGAGGTGCTGCGCCTCGCCTTCTTCATGGAAAGCCCCCATTCCGAAATCGCCCGACAGCTGGACCTCCCGCTGGGCACCGTCAAATCCCGAATTCGTAACGCCATGATCAAACTCCGCCTGATCCTCGAACCGTCCGAGGAGGCGTCGCGATGAACCCCAACCGCAATCCCTCCGAAGACCGCCTGCTCGCCTACGCCGCCGGGAACCTGAGTCCGCCTGAGGCCGTGGTCGTGGCCGCCCATCTGGCCATGCGCCCCGCCAACGACGCCTGGGTGCGCCGACTGCAGGCCGTGGGCGGCGCGTTTCTTGATGAAGCCGCGCCCTCCTCCCTGTCGCAGGACGCCCTCGCGCGCGCCTTGGCGCGGATCGAGACCGACGCCGGAGAGGTGAAGGTTCCGGCCCCGCTCAACGACATGCCCGAACTGCCCGAACCCTTGCGGCGCTACGCTCTCGGGCCCTGGCGCTGGGTTGGCCCCGGCGTCCGGGTCCGCGACGTGCACGCCCCGCGGGACGGCGACTGCCGGGTCATCCTGCTCAAGATCGAGCCAGGTCGCGAAACGCCCCGCCACACCCATGGCGGCGTCGAGCTGACCTGTGTCCTGTCCGGCGCCTACGCCACCGAGACCGAACGGTTCGACGTCGGCGATTTCGAGGAAGCGGACAACGACGTGCTGCACCAGCCGCGCGTGGTCTCGGACACGCCCTGCCTCTGCGTCGTCGCCCTGAACGGCCAGATTCAGCTCGACGGATGGCTGGGCCGCCTGATGCAGCCCTTCGTTCGGCTGTGACCCCCTTGCTGCCGCTGTGGGGCGGCGCGACGCTCTTCTTGATGCTGGTCATGAGCGCGGCCTGGCTGGTCCAGCGACGCACAGGTCAGGGCGGCTGGGCCGACGCCTTCTGGTCCCTGGGCCTGGGCGCGGCCGGCGTCGGCGTCGCCCTGCTCCCCATCGACGGCGCGGCGCCCTCGTCGCGGCAGTGGCTGGCGGCCGTTCTGATCGGCGCGTGGGGTCTGCGGCTCGGCCTGCACATCGCCGCGCGGGCTTCCCATGAAGGCGAGGACGCCCGCTATGCCCGGCTACGCCAGGAATGGGGCGCCGGCTTCCAGATCAGGATGTTCGGCTTTCTGATGCTTCAGGCAGGCGCCGCCGCCTTCCTGGCCCTCAGCATCCTGCTGGCGGCGCGTAATCCCACGCCGGGGCTGACCATCCAGGATAGTCTCGCAACGCTCGTATTCATTTCAGCCCTGATAGGGGAAGGGATCGCCGACCGGCAGCTCGCGGCCTTCAAGATCGATCCCGCCAACCGTGGCCGCGTCTGCGATACCGGCCTCTGGGCCTGGTCGCGTCACCCCAACTACTTCTTCGAATGGCTGGGCTGGTGCGCCTGGCCCATCTTCGCTCTCGATCTCAGCGGCGCCTGGCCCTGGGGTTGGCTGGCCTTGACCGGCCCCGCCTATATCTACTGGCTGCTGACGCAGGTTTCCGGCGTCCCCCTGCTCGAGGCCCATATGCGCCGGTCGCGGCCCGAAGCCTTCGCCGCCTACGCCGCCCGCACCAGCGCCTTCTTCCCGCGCCCGCCCAAACGCTGAAGCGACGTTCGCAGCAGGCGCATGGCGCCAAGGCGCCGCCGCCGGTCAAACCCGTCGCACACGTCCGCACTATCGCGTCACGGCGGTCAGCGCAGATGGTCGAGACCGATCTTTCCAAGTTCGATCCCGACCAGAGCGCCAGTTCAGTTGACCAAAAGCCCTAAGCCAGGGTCCGCACCTTGGGTTCGCGCGGCCACTGACGCGTCTGCGCCGGTGCGAGAAAAGCCTTCGCGGAAGCGGCGACGTCCACAACGCCCTCGTCGGGTTCGACCCCCGCCTTGTCCAGCAAGGGTTGCGCCTCCGGCGTGTGGCCAATGGCCTTGAGGTGGCCGAAGGCGTCCTTGGCGAAGTCGACGGCCGCGCCCTCCTTCAGAAGCTGGGCGCATCCTTCATCCGAGAGGACGATCGCCACGGCGTCGAACAGCACCGACGGGCTGCCCGCCAACTGACCGTCGGCGGCAAGGGTGGATCCGTCCGCCAGTTTCGCTCCGCCGATCTTGGGCGCGACAATGAAGACAGCGCCGCCGTCGCCTTCCACGACCTTGCGTATGGCCTCGACCACCGCCCCGTCAGAGCCGTCAGCGACCAGCACCCCGACCTTGCGGCCTTTCAACGTGTCGGGATATTTGCCGACGATCCGCAGGGCCGGCGAGGCCTCCAGATCAATGGGACCGACGGCCGGCTTCGTGGCCGAGGGCAGAGGCACGCTCATGCCGTCCGCCACGCGCTTGGCCAGACCCTCATCGACGTTGCGGAGATTGGCCAGGACGCGCGCCCGGACGTGGTCCAGCGTCACCTTGGACAGTTCAAAGACCAGGGCGCTGGCCAGGTGAGCCTGTTCGATCTCCGTCTGCGACCGGAAGAAGAGCCGGGCCTGGCTGTAATGGTCGGCAAAGCTCTCGGCGCGCAGCCTGACCTTCTCGCCCTCCATCGGTACGGCGGCGGTGCGGAAGCCGCCCTGCGGGTCCTCGCGCGGCCCGCCTTCTTCGCCCGCTTCGGCCAGGCTGTTGGGCTCGTAGTTGGCGCGCCCCTTGAAGACCTGGGTCTGCATATGGCCGTCGCGCTGGAAGTTCTGGAAGGGACAGCCCTTGGCCTGGTTGATCGGGATCTGGTGGAAGTTGACCGTCCCCAGCCGCGACAGCTGGGTATCCTGATAGGAGAACAGTCGCCCCTGCAGCAGGGGATCCTCTGAGAAGTCGATGCCCGGCACGATGTTGGTCGGCAGGAAGGCGGCCTGCTCGGTTTCGGCAAAGAAGTTGTCGGGGTTCCGATCCAGAACCATGCGGCCGATGACGCGCAGAGGGTGATCTTCTTCCGGGATCAGTTTGGTCGCGTCGAGAATGTCGAACGGCAGAGCGTCCGCCTCAGCCTGGCTCAGGAGCTGAACGGCGAACTCCCACTCGGGGAAGTCACCCTGGTCGATGGCCTCGAACAGGTCGCGGCGATGATAGTCGGGGTCGGCGCCGGCGATCTTGACCGCCTCGTCCCAGCAGGTCGACTGGGTCCCGAGCTTGGGCCGCCAGTGGAATTTGACGAAGGTCGCCTCCCCCTTGGCGTTGATCAGCCGGAAAGTGTTGACCCCGAACCCCTCAATCATGCGCAAGGAACGAGGGATGGCGCGGTCGGACATGGCCCACATGACCATGTGGGTGCTCTCCGGCATCAGGCCGATGAAGTCCCAGAAGGTGTCATGGGCGCTGGCCGCCTGGGGATAGCCGCGGTCCGCCTCCATCTTCACGGCATGGATCAGATCCGGGAACTTGATCGCGTCCTGGATGAAGAAGACGGGGATGTTGTTGCCGACCAGGTCCCAGTTGCCCTCCGTCGTATAGAACTTCACGGCGAAGCCCCGAACATCGCGCGGCGTATCCACCGACCCGGCGCCGCCGGCCACCGTCGAAAAGCGGGTGAACAGCTCCGTCTTCTTGCCCACTTCGGTCAGGATTTTCGCCGTCGTATAGTCTTCCAGGCTCTCGGTCAGTTCGAAGAAGCCATGGGCGGCCGAGCCGCGCGCATGGACGATCCGCTCGGGGATTCGCTCGTGGTCGAAATGCTGAATCTTCTCGCGGAGGATGAAGTCCTCCAGCAGGGTCGATCCCCTGGAGCCGGCCTTGAGCGAGTTCTGGTTGTCGCTGATCGGCGCGCCGTGATTGGTGGTGGTGCGCGTCTCGGGGGTCGAAGCGGTCTGGTGAAGCTCTCCGGCTTGACCGGGGCGGGCGTCGGCGACGGGCGGCTTGGCCATGGCGTTTCCTTCGGATCGATTGTCTGGAACTGAAGGCGTAATGCGCCGGGCGGCATGTCGTTCGACCTGCGGCCCTGGAAAGCTCATTCTTTCGAAGTAAAGCCGCAGTTCGGCCTTGCGGAACCCCCTCCTTAGAGCGTCGTTCTCTTCGCCATGCCCAACCCGGTCGCCGCTCCCGTAATTAACCTGCCCGCGCGGCCCGCGCTTCACGGTTCGCGCTCTCAGGCCTTGCACATTTGACGCCCTCTCACCGGTTCGAGCAGGTTCTGCGCCCGACGCCCAAGGGCCTGTGGTGCCCGGAAGGCGACTTCTACATTGACCCGCCGCGCCCGGTGGATCGAGCGGTCATCACCCATGGCCATGCCGACCATGCTCGCGCCGGGCACGGTGCGGTTCTGGCCACACCCGAGACCTTGGCCATCATGGGCGAGCGCTATGGCGCCGACTTCGCCGGACAGACCCAATCCCTGGCCTATGGCGAGCGCCTGAAGGTCGGGGGCGTCGAGGTGTCCCTGGCGCCGGCCGGCCATGTGCTGGGCTCGGCCCAGGCCACCGTCCGGCAGAACGGGCTGACGGTCACAGCCTCGGGCGATTACAAGCGTCGGCGCGACCCGACCTGTGCGTCCTTCGAGCCGGTGCCCAGCGACGTCTTCATCACCGAGGCCACCTTCGGCCTGCCGGTCTTTCGCCATCCGCCCGACACGCAGGAGATCGGACGACTGCTGCGCTCGGTCCAGCAGTTCCCCGAACGCGCCCATCTGGTCGGCGCCTATGCGCTTGGAAAGGCGCAACGGGTGATCCGCCTGCTGCGCGAGGCGGGCTATGACGAAACCATCTATGTCCACGGCGCCCTCGAACGTCTGAACCGTCTGTACGAACATTTCGGCGTCGATCTGGGACCGCTGGCGCCCGCGACGGGGTCGAAGGCGGACTTCGCCGGGCGCATCATCGTCGCGCCCCCGTCAGCCATCGCCGACCGCTGGAGCCGACGCTTCCCCGATCCGGTCACCGCCTTCGCTTCGGGCTGGATGAGCGTGCGGGCGCGGGTCCGCCAACGCGGCGTCGAGCTGCCGCTGATCCTGTCGGATCACGCCGACTGGGACGAACTGACCGCCACCCTGACCGAGCTGTCGCCGCAGGAGATCTGGATCACCCACGGCCGCGACGACGCCCTGCGCCGCTGGGCCGAACTGCAGGGACTGACGGCGCGCGCCCTGCACCTTGTCGGCTATGAAGATGAGGACGACGACTGATGCGCGCCTTCGCCGTCCTGCTCGACCGTTTGTCGTTCACGGCCTCGCGCAACGCCAAGCTGCGGCTGATCCGCGACCACCTGGCAGACGCGCCCGATCCCGACCGGGGCTGGGCCCTGGCGGCCCTGACCGGCGCCCTGTCCTTCACCGCCGCCAAGCCCGCCATCATCCGTCAGGCGGTCGAGGCCCGCGTCGATGCCGAGCTGTTCCGCCTGTCCTATGACTATGTCGGCGACCTGGCGGAGACCGCCGCCCTGATCTGGCCGGCCCGTCACGGGGCCAACCGCGAGCCGGAACTGTCCGAGGTCATCGACACCCTGAACACGGCCAAGCGCGGTGAGGTCCAGGGCCTGCTGGAGGGCTGGCTCGACGCCCTGGACGCCGACGGGCGCTGGGCTCTGCTGAAGCTGGTGACCGGGGGTTTGCGCGTCGGCGTCTCGGCGCGGCTGGCCTGGCAGGCGGCGGCGGACTTCGGCGGCGTCGAGGTCGCCGACATACAAGAGGTCTGGCACGCTCAGACCCCGCCCTACGCCGACCTCCTGGCCTGGCTGGACGGCAAGACCGAGCGTCCGGCGGCCATGGCGCACGGCCGCTTTCGTCCCGTCATGCTGGCCCAGCCCATCGACGAGGTCGTGGACCTGCCCAAGTTGGACCCCGCCGCCTACGCCGCCGAATGGAAGTGGGACGGCATCCGTGTTCAGGCCGTCAGCGAGGGCGGCGTCAAACGCCTCTACAGTCGCACGGGCGAGGACGTATCGGCCGCCTTTCCCGATGTGGTCGATGCCCTCGCCTACGAAGGCGCCATAGACGGCGAGCTTCTGGTGCTGCGCGAGGGCCGGGTAGCCCCCTTCGGCGATCTGCAACAGAGGCTGAACCGCAAGACGGCCGACGCCAAGCTGATGGTCAGCCATCCCGCCGGCATACGCGCCTATGACCTGCTGGCGGCCGAGGGCGAGGACCTGCGCGCCCTGCCCTTCGCCGAGCGTCGCGCGCGGCTGGAGGCCTTCGTCAACGCAGTCGCATCGGACCGCATCGACCTGTCGCCCCTGGTGCCGTTCGAGACCTGGGACGACCTGGCCGTCCAACGGGCCGGCCCGCCGCTTGGCGACGCGCAATCCGCCGAGGGTCTGATGCTGAAGCGGCTCGACAGCCGCTATGAAGCGGGCCGCCCCAAGGGGCCGTGGTTCAAGTGGAAACGCGATCCCCACCTGATCGACGCCGTGCTGATGTACGCCCAGCGCGGCCACGGCAAGCGCTCCAGCTTCTATTCCGACTTCACCTTCGGCGTCTGGACCGAGGATGCCGACGGGATCCATGTCCTGACCCCGGTCGGCAAGGCCTATTTCGGCTTCACCGACGAAGAGCTGAAACAGCTCGACAAGTTCGTGCGCGACCACACCGTCGACCGCTTCGGTCCCGTTCGCTCGGTCACCGCCACGCGCGAGTTCGGCCTGGTGCTGGAGGTGGCCTTCGAAGGCCTGCAACGCTCCAAACGTCACAAGTCAGGCGTGGCCATGCGCTTTCCCCGCATCAGCCGCATCCGCTGGGACAAGCCTGCCAAGGAGGCGGATGAGCTGGCGACGCTGGAACGGATGCTGGAGCAGATCGAGAGGTGAAACGGAACGGGAACGTTCCTATATTCCCCCCGTCATCCTCTGGACCTCACGACTTGGATCTCAGCGCCAACGCCTCCAACCTCCTCCCGCCCCGTTTCCGCGACTGGTTCGTCGAGCGCGGCTGGTCGGCGCGCGCCCATCAGCGGGCCATGATCGAAAAGGCCAACGCCGGGGCCGATGTCCTGCTGGTCGCGCCGACCGGCGGCGGCAAGACCCTGGCCGGCTTCCTGCCCAGCCTGATCGACCTGGCCGAGCGCGGCCCGCGCAATGGGCCGAAGTCTCTGCACACTCTCTATATCTCGCCGCTGAAGGCCCTGGCCGTGGATGTGGAGCGCAACCTGCTGACCCCGGTGCGCGAGATGGACCTGCCGATCGTGGTCGAGTCCCGGACCGGCGACACCGGCCAGGCCCGTCGCCAGCGTCAGAAGAACCTCCCGCCCGACATTCTGCTGACCACGCCTGAGCAACTGGCCCTGTTCTGCGCCTGGGAAGGCGCGCGCGACTATTTCGAAAACCTGCGCTGCGTGGTCATCGACGAGATCCACGCCATCCACGGGTCCAAGCGCGGCGACCTTCTTTCGCTGGGACTGGCCCGCCTGCGCAGCTTCGCGCCGCATCTGCGTTGCGTGGGCCTGTCGGCGACGGTCGATGACCCGGCCGGCGTTCGGCGCTGGCTGTCGGACAAGGGCGACGACATCGTCCTGGGCCAGCCCGGCGCGCCGCCGCAGCTGGAGGTCCTGCTGTCGGAAAATCGCGTGCCCTGGGCCGGCCACACCGCCAAACACGCGATGGCCGAGGTCTATGAAACGATCAAGACGGCGCGGACAACCCTGGTCTTCGTCAACACCCGCTGGCAGGCCGAGTTCGCCTTTCAAGAGTTGTGGCGGCTGAACGACGACAACCTGCCCATCGCCCTGCACCACGGCAGCCTGTCGGCCGAGCAGCGGCGCCGGGTCGAGGCGGCGATGGCGCGCGACGAACTGCGGGCGGTGGTCTGCACCTCGACCCTGGACCTCGGCATCGACTGGGGATCGGTCGATCTGGTCATCCAATTGGCCGCGCCCAAGGGCTCGTCGCGACTGGTGCAGCGGATCGGTCGGGCCAACCACCGGCTGGACGAAGCCTCGCGCGCCGTCCTCGTGCCCGCCAGCCGGTTCGAGATGCTGGAATGCCAGGCGGCTGTCGAGGCGGTGGCCGAAAACGCCCTGGACGGCGACCCGCCGCGCACCGGCGCGCGCGATGTCCTGGCCCAGCACATCATGGGCTGCGCCTGTTCCGAACCTTTCGATCTGCAGGCGCTCTACGCCGAGGTGACCCGCGCCGCCCCCTACGCCGACCTGACGTGGGAGGCCTATGAACAGGTCGTCGATTTCGTCTCGACCGGGGGCTATGCGCTCAGGACCTATGACCGCTTCCGGCGTCTGATCCGAGGGTCTGACGGACTGTGGCGGGTCCGCACCGAGGAGATGGCGCGGCGTCACCGCATGAATGTCGGCGTCATCGTCACGGCCCAGACGCTGAACATCCGCCTGCCTGGCCGGCGCGGCTCGGGCCGCAAGATCGGTCAGGCCGAGGAAACCTATTTCGAGCAGCTTTCACCCGGCGACAGCTTCCTGTTCGCGGGACAGGTCTGGCGCTTTGAGGGGGTCGAAGGCTCCGACGCCATCGTCACCCATTCGACGGATACCGAACCCAAGGTCCCCAGCTGGGGCGGCGCGAAATTCCCGTTATCCACCTATCTGGCCAAGCGGGTGCGCCGCATGATGAGCGACGAGACCACCTGGTCGCGTCTGCCGCCTGACGTCTGCGAATGGCTGTTCGCGCAAAAGGAACACTCCAGCCTGCCGGGCGAGGACGACCTGCTGATCGAGACCTTCAGCCGTGGCAAACGGCATTTCATGGTCTGCTATCCGTTCGAGGGACGGTTGGCGCACGCCACCCTGGCCATGCTGGTCACGCGGCGGCTGGACAGGGCCGGGGTCGGGCCGATCGGCTATCTGGCCAACGACTACGCCCTGTGCGTCTGGGCCATGCGGCCGATGGACGGCCTCGATTTCGACGCCCTGTTCCAGCAGGACATGCTCGGCGACGACCTGGAAGCCTGGCTGGACGAAAGCTTCATGATGAAACGCGCCTTCAAGGAATGCGCCCTGATCGCCGGCCTGATCGAACGACGCATGCCGGGGCACGAGAAGAACAGCCGTCAGGTCACCTTCTCGGCCGACCTGATCTACGACACCCTGCGTCGGCACGATCCCGAACATCTGCTGCTGTCCTGCGCGCGCGAGGACGCGGCGCGCGGCCTTCTCGACGTGGCCCGCCTCGGCGATCTGCTGACGCGCATATCCGGCCGCATCCGCGTCCAGCGGCTGGCGCATCTGTCCCCCTTCGCCGTCCCCCTGCTGATGGAGATCGGCAAGGAGCGGGCGCCGGGCACCTCGGCCGCCGACATGATGCTGGAAGACGCCGCCCTGATCGACGAGGCCATGTCTTGACCGCTCTGGAGATCGGCGCGGCGACCGACGACGGCGCCCTGGCGATCCGCGTCGCCAACGTCGAGGTCGTGCTGCGCGCCTCGGGCGCTCTTTGGCTGGCTCAGCAACGGATGCTGGTCGTCGCTGACCTGCACCTGGAAAAGGGCTCGGCCTACGCCGCGCGCGGTCAACTTCTGCCGCCCTACGACACGCGCGAGACGCTGGACCGGCTGGAACGCGAGGTCGCCGCCCTGGCCCCACGGACCGTCGTCCTCCTGGGCGACACCTTGCACGACCGCGAGGCCGAGAGCCGCATCGCCCTGACTGAGCGAACGCGCATCGCCGCTCTGGCGGAGTGCTTGCGGCTGATCTGGATCTGCGGCAACCACGATCCCGACGGCGCCGGCGAACTGGGCGGCGAAACGGCTACGGTCGTCGAGGTGGCCGGGCTCACGCTTCGCCACGATCCCTCTCCCTATCCCGTGGTTGGCGAGGTCGCGGGTCATCTGCACCCCTGCATCCGTATCCACGGCCCTGCAGGCGGCGTCAGGCGCCGCTGCTTCGCCTCCGACGGTCAGCGCCTTATCCTGCCCGCCTTCGGCGCCTACGCCGGCGGACTGAACCTGCGGGATGCGGCCTTCACCTCTCTGTTTGACCCAGCCCCCATCGGCTTTGGTCTCGGCCGACGCGTAACGCCCGTGGCCTATGAACATTTGAGGCCCGATCGCGCCGCCCTGGCTCGCTAAAGCCAGCGATGTACGTTCGCCCCCCTGTTGGGAGGCCACGGCGGCCTTGAGCCCTCGGAACCCGCCAGATCGCGGCCCTGCGCGACGCCACTGCCCGACCGCTGGCCAGGTGGATGAAAGACAGCCGATCATGGAAACGGCCCCCCGCGTAAAGCGAGGGGCCGTCTACCGGTCTGAAAGGTTGAAGCGCATCACCACTTCATCAAATCAACTCCGGCCTTTTCCAATCGTTCCCGGCGCTCAGCGATACCGCGCGCGTTCCTGTTCGATCTGCTCGGTTGTCCAGGGCTGGGCTGCAGGATCGAAGCTCGACCACCCTGCTTCGCGATACGCGCCCGCACGCGACTGGGAATCGAAACCACGACGGTCGTTGAGGATGGTTTCGACCCTCGCGCGTTCGGACTCGTCCGTCTTGACGCTGACGAGCGTGCCGCCACGACGAACGCCTTCAGCATAGACATGGGCCTCTTCGTCGGAATGCCCAGCCTCCTTCAGGGCGCCGAGCAGGCCGCCTGCGGTCCCGCCCACTGCAGCGCCGGCTATGGCCGCAACTGCGGTCGAAGCGAGCCAGCCGGCGGCGACAACCGGGCCCAGGCCCGGAATGGCCAGCATGCCCAGACCCGCAAGCACGCCCGCGCCAGCGCCAAGAGCGCCGCCCGTAGCCGCGCCCTTGCCAGCGCCCTCAGCAATATCATTCTCGCCATCGCCATTCAGGTCGCCGGGGGTCTGGCCTCCGTGACGGTGTCCCTCGTGCCAGTTGTCGGCGTTGTTCGAAACCAGGCTGATCTTGTCCTTGTCAAAGCCGGCGGCTTCCAGAGCCGAGACGGCCTCGAGCGCCTGAGTGTGAGTATCGAAAAGTCGGGTTACAGTAGCCATTTGCGGCTCCTTGAATCTGAGTTGTTTATCGGTTCGCAGGTGCGGCGCTGACGACGCCCTTGTAATCGACGGAAACCTGGGCCTCTGCGCCGGCCTTGGTGGCCACGGCGGTCCAGATTCCCTGGGCGTCCTGGCTCAGGGGGCCGATGCCAGTGTAGCCCTGCTTCTCGATGGCCGAGCGCGCCTGGCCCTCGGTAAAGGAGTTGGCGCCAGGGGTGAGTGCGGCGTCGGACGGGTTTGCGGAGGTATCCACCGCCGGGTTGCGCGGCGCCTCGGACTCCGAGACCACCGGCCCTTCGACCTGGCCTTCGTCAGATGAGTTATCGCCGCAGGCCGTCAGCAGAAGCGCCGTCGCCGCAAGGGCGTAGATCGCTCTTTTCATGTGGAGTTCCTTTTCGAGATTGCGGGGAAAGAACCGGTCTGTCCGTCAGGGGTTCCGCAGAAAATCCGGGGCCCTCGTCGGCAAGCACCCTGAGCGGCGCATGGAGGCGGCGGCGCCCTGGCTGGCCTGGGCGGACGGTGGAGGAAACGGATTCACCTTGCTGATCGGCCTGATCGGCGCGAGCCTGATGCGGAGGACCATCCCATGAACAGGTTGACCCATGGAGACCTGGATCAGCAGTCGTGCTCATGCTGTGACCACGGCCTGCAACGGCCGCGAGGCGATCGACCGGGCGGCGGTCTCATGGACATCAACATGCCGGTCATGGACGGCCTGGCCGCCATCATCGAAATCAGCGGTCGTCGGCTCACAACAGGGACGCGCCCGTTATTGGCCTCTCGGCGGCCGCCGGCAAGAACATCAAGAGACAGGTTTCGCCGCTGCCCCGGACAGGCAGCGAGCGTTCGACCTATGTGAAACTGAAAGGTTTTTCGAAAGCTGCGCTCGCGGTCGTGTGATCGCTCTTGATCATCTCGGCCAGCGTCCGTTGCGGTCGTGCTAGTCGCACGCTGCGTCGGGCACCGCCGGGCGCGCAATCACGACAACGGAAATACTGAACTATAAGGGGAAAATGGTACGCCCCCTCGGGCTCGAACCGAGGACCCTCTGATTAAAAGTCAGACGAAATATTGATTTCATTGAGTTTCAGGGCTTTTCATCGGATTTCATAACTAGCTGTATCTATTAGTTTTATATACCCAGACTGTTTCAGGAGACTTCAGGCTCCTTGAGCTTTTTGGACCCCATATGGACCCCAAAATGGCTTGGGGTCCAAATCCAAATCTGCCACACTCGGGGCATGCCGAAGCTTCGATTGACAGACAAATACGTCGCATCAGTTTCCGCGCCGCAAGGAACTCGCCTGGAGATTCACGACGAGAATCCTCTCGGCGCTGGCCTTATGCTCCGGGTCAGCGAGACCGGGCGGAAAGCCTGGACTGTCCGCTATACGACTCAAGACGGCGACAAACGTCGGTTCAGCCTCGGCCTCTACCCAGATGTCTCGCTAGCCAACGCCAGAAGGCGATGCGCTCAAGCTCGTCTCCAGGCCACGGACGGTGTCGACCCTGCTGGCGAGAAGCGTCGAAAGAAGGTCGAGCACCGCTCGCAGACCATCAAGACATTCGCCGATCTCAGCGTCGCCTACTTCGACGGGACAGAGCGCGGAGAATGGAAACCGCGCGGAAAGCGCAAGCGGGCGACTACGATTACGGGCGAGAAATGGCTCTGGGCCAAGCACATTGAACCCGCCTTGGGCGCGCTTCGGCTCGAGGACGTGACCCCAGCGGCGATCAAGACGCTGTTGCGAAAGCTGATCGCGAAGGGCCAGGACACGAGCGCCAATCGCGTCCGCGCCCAGATCCGCCAGATGTTCAACTATGCGATCCTGGAGGTCGAGGCGGTCACGGCCAATCCTGTCGCGAGAGTACGGTCGCTGGGAGAAGAGACCCCGCGTGACCGTGTGCTGCGCGACGGAGAGATCGGCGTGATCTGGAAAGCTCTGGATGACCCGACGGTGCTGACCTGCGCGAAGAGCGCCCGTCGAAAGAACCAGCGCGTCTATGTCAGCCGTTCCGTCAGCATCGCCATCAAGCTGCTGCTCGTCACACTACAGCGTCGCCACGAAGTCGCAGGCATGACGCGAGCCGAGGTCGATCTCGAGCAGGCTGTGTGGACGATACCCGGCGCGCGAACCAAGAACGGTCGAACCACCCTGGTGCCCCTGTCGCCGAGCGCCGTTTCACTCATTCGGGAGGCGATGGCGCTCGTCGACGAACCGACCCCGTTCGTCTTCCCTGCGCGCTGGGATCGCACTAGGTCCCTCACCCCGGCCTCGCTCACCCGCGCTTTGCGCGACGTGCGGGCCGCCCTCGCCCTCCCGTCCCTGACCCCGCACGATCTGAGGCGGACGGCAGCGACCAACATGGCGAGCGAACGCCTGCGGATTTCACCGTTCGTCATCGGCCGGATTCTCAACCATACGAGCGAGAAAGGCGGCGCCGCATCCGTGACCCTGTCGACTTACGCCCTCTACGATTTCATGACGGAGAAGCGCTCCGCTCTCACCAGCTGGGATCAACTTCTGGCCCAAATTCTTGCGGCGCCTATCGACGCTGCGGATCGCGCGATTGCATGAAATTGAAATGAGTTTTCTTGCAAATTGGCTTAGGAGGTCTCGATTGAAGCCATGGGCAAGTTCGACGAGTTCAAGACCAAGCTCCGTCCTGGCCAAACCTATCGCCGGGCGGATCTGGTCCAATGGTCGACGGCGGTCGATCGTCACCTCAAGGAAGCGGTTCAGACAGGCGCTCTGACCAAGCTGGCCGGCGGACTCTATTACGCGCCCAAGCCGACCGCGTTTGGAATGGCTCTGCCCGAGGACGACAAGTTGGTGTCGACCTTCCTGAAAGGCGGCCCATTCCTGCTGGCCTCGCCGAACGCCTATAACGCCCTTGGGGTCGGCATGACCCAGCTGCACAACAAGACCGTGGTCTATAACCACAAGCGACATGGCAAGTTCGCCCTCGGCGGCCGCACCTACGACTTCCGCGTGAAGCCGGTCTTTCCGAAGAAGCTCTCCAGGGAGTTTCTGCTGGTCGACCTGTTCAACAATCTCGACCAGTTTGAGGAATGCGCCGACGAGCTGCTCGCTCGCGTCAAAACGCGCCTGGCCGCCAGCGATCGAGCGCGCGTGAAGAAAGCAGCTCAGACCTACGGCTCTGAACGGGCCAAGAAGTTCTTCACCCGCGCGCTGGCGGAGACGGAGATGCAGGATGCCGCGTGATTTCCTGCACAATCACCCCTAGTTCTCAAATCTGATCAGGATCGTCGCCAACCACGAGGGCATAGCGCCCGCCTTGGTGGAGAAGGACTATTGGCATGCCGTTGACCGACGAGAATGCAAGGGAGCGGAGCGCGACTGAGCGCCTCGCGCTGGCGATGGTGGAAACCTGCGTACGCAACACCGGTCTTGAGACCCTGCACGCCGGGACGTTCCCGCGCTCCGCCACCGGCGACTACGCCGACGTGACGGTCGTGACGCCCGACGGAAACCTCCCCTGGACGGAAGTCAGCCGGATCTCCGACGACGAGATGAAGGCCCTGATGATCGAGATCGTGGATCGGGTCTTCACCTATCTGAGCTTTCCTGAAGAACTGGCGGGCGGACGCACAGCCACCCAAGCCTGGGATCGACCGCGCCTGAACGCCGATCTGATGAAGGCGGTCCGCCGTCGACAGGCTGGACGCGATATCGGGCCGCCTGATCCGGACCCGGCCTAGAAGCCGAAATCAATTTGGTCGACGTGGACAGCGCTCGCCCCGCGTTTGCGGTTTGACGGCGCCTTCACCGGAGCGGCGGGCCCCGTCTGGTCGCTTTCGTTTCGCACGGAACGCACCGTCTCGATCAACTTGGGCGCGCGCGGCGGCTGGAGCGATCTGGGTCGCTCCGGCCTTCGCGACTTGCGAGTCTCCTTCCAGGCGGTCAGTTCGCTTTCCCACCACCCTACCCGGTTGAGAGATATCCGCACCGGCTCAGGGAAGTCTCCGATGCGCTGAAGCCGCCAGGCCGTGGACCGACTCAGCCCCGTCACATCCCGAACGCGTTTCCAGGGCAGCAGCCGATCTTCAGGCCCGCCAGTCTCGACCGGTTCGTGATCTTGCCCATGGGTCACAATAGACCTCCAATTCGCTGGGCCGCCCTCGCGGTAGAAAACGCGCGGAGGACCTGGGCATCGTTCACGGCATCGACGCCGCCGCGCCCGCTCCATAGTCGAACGGCCGTCTTCAGGGAGAAGCTCGCCGAGGGATCAGCCATCAACGCGGCGCTCGTCATCTGCGGGCTGGTCGGGCGATCATCCACGGCGACGCCCTCTCGCCGCTGGCGGTGCACCCGTCCGGATGTCCGATATTTGTGACCGGGCCCAGTCGCGCAACAGACCGCGCGGATAATGAGGCTTGGACCGGACATGGCGGCAGGGCGGACCGTCGTTTCCGGTGGACCACAACCGAGCCAGGGTCGCCGGCTTCATCCGGATGCCGAACAGGGCGAGAAAGGCCGAAGCCTCCGCGCGCGTCAGCAGATCGTCGTCTCCGTCCATCGACGTCGCCTCCCCCGTGCTGGCGCGATCCGGGATCATCGTCCTGTCTCTCTGGATGCGCATTGGCGCGAGCTTGTCAGCCTCCGGCCGGCGCTCAGGGCGAGATAGCAATCCACGACTGTCGCCACATAGGTCCTGGTCTCGGCTATTTCCGGGACGCGCCCCAGCCGCTCCACCCGCGCCGGGCCGGCGTTGTAGGCGGCCAGCGCCAGGCGCAGATCGCCGAAACGAAGGATCTGCCGAGCCAGATAGTCAGCCCCGCCCATGAGGTTTTCAAGGGGGTCAAAACGATCCTTCACCCCCAGCTCAAGGGCGGTGGCCGGCATCAACTGCGTCAGGCCGCCCGCTCCGATCGGTGATCGCGCGTCAGGGCGATAGGCGCTTTCGGTCAGCACCAGGGCGTGGAGCAGCTTCGGGTCCAGACCGTGACGCGCCGCTGCTGCGGCCACGGCGTCGCCGAAGGGCTGGGTCAACGGCGCCAAGCGGAGATCATCCCCGTCCTCAGGCTCTGCGGCCTGCGCCGCAGAGAGACGCCCGAACAGATCACCCCCGGCCCGGCTCCAGTCTATATCCTGGGCCGAGACTGCAGCCGGCGCGCTCAGAAGAAGCGCCGCCGCAAAAACCAGTCTCACCATGTCAGAACCTCCCGATAGACCCCCACCGCCTCCCCTCGCAAAACGGGGCCGAAATAACGGCTGTCAAAACTTGCCGGCGTGTCGCCGAGCAGGAAGAGTTCGTCGCGCGCCAGGCGGCGACACTCCCGCCAGACCGGCAAGGCCGCGCCCTGGCGATCACGATCAAGCGTTCGCACCTGCCGCCCTGGCGTCCTGACTATTCCAGACCCGGCACAGACGGAATCTCCCCCAACGGCGGCGACACGCTTGAGCAACAGGACCTCGTTCGGCATCCCAAGGCGCATCAGGTAGGCGCGGGACGCAGCGGGCTGGGCGATCGCAACGACCGCACCGCGCTCGAGCGTCGCGCCGGCGCGAAGATAGAGGCCACGCGGCAGGCTGGGGCTTTCATTGATCAGGGCCAAAGCCGACCGTTCGCTTCCGACCGCCATGGACGCCAGAATGACGCCAACCGCCGAGACGGTCGCTCTCCACCGCCCTGGCCACTGCCCGGTCATGACCTGTATGGCTCCAGGATCAGGTCCCGCGTGATCATGACCCGGACCGGCGCGCCTGGCCGAAGACGGATGGAAGGCCGAACCTCCAGTTCGCGATCCACCAGACGGCCGCCCACCTGGGCGCCCTCGATTGCGGCCGCATCTCCGGCGTCGCCAAGCCAGCCCCCCGAGTCCCGGCCGCCTTCATCCCGGCGATCTGTCCGAGCGTGGTGATGGCACCTGCGAAGAGGGCGCCGACCAGAAGAGGAAACAGCCGGCGGTCGACCTGACCGCTCACGCCTACCGCCCCTTGCGCATCCACGCCGGGTTCGCCGCCGAGGATCAGGCTCTTGCCGTTCGGCAGGATGAGGCGATCCCAGACGAGAAAGGCGCGCCGGTCGCCGTAGGCGCTTTCACCCTCATGACGACCGATCAGGCGCGTTCCCTGCGGGATCAGCAGGTGCCGTCCGCTCACCGTATCAAAGACGTTCTGGGTCACCATGGCGACGATCGGCCCCGCGCGGGCGGTGTCGACGCCCGTCAGCAGCGCCGCCGGCACAACTGCACCCGCCTTGAGTTCAAAGGGCGACAGGGGGGCGACCAGAGTGTTCACGTTATAGACGCCGCCCTGCCGTCCGGTGACTGCGGAGCCCTCGCCTGCTCCTGGCGCCGCCGCCGCGCTCGCCTCTTCGGACCCCCGCACGCCGCTGGCCGCGTCGAAGAACAGGCCTGAGCGCGCCGCCAGGTCCGAACCGGCAGCCGCCATGGACCGCGGCGCCGGCGGCGGTCGATAGGCCTGCACAGGATAGGCGGCGGCCGGCGCCGCCGCAGATGGCGGATCGGCGGCTTCCGTCGCCGCCCCGCCGCGAGGTTCTGGCAGACGGTCGTAGCGGGACGGCTGGCGGGTGACGACCTCCGTCGGCCGGACCACGCCCCGCACGGCGTCAGGACGTTTTTCCGCAATCCGTTCCCGGGCGTTGGCGCGAAGCTCGGGCTGGATCACGAAGGCCCAGGCCAGAGAGCCTCCCACCAGGACCACGCCGCCCATGACCATGACCTGGACGACCGATCTGCGCAGCCGGATCACCGGCGGCCGCGGCGCGCGCAGGGACAGGCCCGGCGCCGGCTCTTTCGGCATCGGCCCCTCCGTCGCGGAGAGGTCAGACGTGTCAGGCCCGTTTCTCGGCCCGTTCATCGGACCGCTCCGGCCAGACGGTGGATCCGCACGACCTGAGGGCGGCGATCCCCAAGGCGCAGTTCGGCGTGGTCGAACAGACGATCGACGACGAACAGACCGCCCTGCTGTCGGTAGTTGACCAGTTGCGCTTCACCGTCAGGTGTCAGCACGAACAGGACTGGCGCCTCATCGACCTGCAGGTCGGCGTCAAAGGCGATGAAGGTGCGCGTGCCGTCGTTGAAGACTGACGACGGCGTCCAGCGCGCACGCCGGCCGCGGGGCTCGATACGGTAGCGGGCGTCGAGCGGCCCCTGGGGCGTGACGAGCGGGTCCGGACCTTTCGGTTCATCGACGTCCGCCTCAGGCTCCGCCCCAGACTCCGTCGGCCCAACCTCATCCCAGGCCACAGCCGCGTTGAAGGCGTCAGCCGCGCCGCTCTTGAGGTCCAGCAGATAGACGCGGCGATTGGTGGTCAGGACCAGGTTGGTTTCCAGCCCGGGCTCGAGCGGCTTCAGCAGGACATGGGTCCGGAGCGCCGCTCCCGTTCCCGAGGCGACTTCGCCGATCTGCCAGCGAACCGTGTCTCCGGCGGCCTTGGAGACCAGAACCTCACCCTCTCCGAGCGTCAGGGTGGTGACGCGCAGGGGCGCCGCCCAGATCTCGAACACCCGTCCCGGGGACCAGGCGAAGATCTGAACCCCGCCAACGAACCCATCCGCGCGGGACGGCGCGCGCGCCGCCTGGTTGGCGCGGGCGATCGCGGCCCGCCCCGTCGGCGTCGGTGCGGGCGCGGGGGCGGGCGGCGACGGATCTGCAGCCAGCGCCCGGCTCGCCACGGAGAGATAGGGAACGGCCGTGGCGCTTTCGACCGGCGCGGCCGCTTCGGCCACGGCGTCCAGAAGCTGGGGCGCTACGACCGCCGCCTGAGGCGCCGCGCCAAGCAGCGGACCGTCATCATTCAGGCCCGGCAGCATAGCGCAGCCGGCCAGCAGCGAACCTGTCGCCGCCAGCGTGAGTGTCGGTTTCAGGAGGCGTCGGGGGTCCATGATACGTCCTCGATCTTGAGGCCAAGGGGGTTCTTCATCAGCTCGGCCTCGGTGCGGGGCGGCTGGAGGCCGGTGGTGATCAGCGCCCGCCATCGTTCGCTGCCGGCCTGCTGGCCGTTGACGAAGCGGGTCTCGCGCCACTGCAGGTCATAGGTCCGCTCGGTGCGTCGCACGACATTGAGCACCTCGACATTGACGGCCTCGCGCCCGGCGTCGGCGAAGGGGTCGTGGGTCTGGGCCCAGGTGTTGAGGAAGACGGCGGCCTTTGGGGTCATCAGGTCGTAAGCGCGCAGCCAGTTCTGCCTGATGACGATGGGGTCGATGCTCTTGGAGCGGACGTCGCGGATCCAGCCGCCGAGCGCGTGGCCGATCTGGGCCTCGCTGGGCTCGTAGCGACCGCCGATGGCGGTGATCCTCTGGGTCTCGCCCCAGTCCGACACCTCCACCACGAAGGGCATGACCACGGCCCGCTCGGCCTGGACCCACCAGCCCGCGCCAAGAAAGGCGGCCACGGCCAGATTGGCCAGGGCCATGCGTCGCCAGTTGCGGGCATGGGCCACGGACAGGCCCATGCGGTCGTCCCAGACCTGGCCAGCCCGCTGATAGGGGGTGGAGTCAGGGGCTGAGCTCAACGCCCGGCGGGGTCGGAAGAAGGGGTGCATCTCAGGGCTCCTCGGTCTTGAGGGAGGGAGACAGGACGCCGCTGGTCTCGCCCGACGGCATCAGGCCGCGACCAGCATTGGCGACGAAGAAGGCCTGGAGGGCGGCGGAGCGGCTCTGAGGCCTGCGCCTCGACTGATCGTCGCCACCCGACGCCGCACGGTGGAAATCCTTGCGCGCCGCTTCGGTCTCGCGGGCGACGGTTTCAGGCTTCCGGCCGGGCCCTGCTCCGCCCGCCTGATCCCGATCGCTTCCCGCTTGGTCCTTCCCGGACGTCGACGCTGGAGGCGGCGCCGCAGCCGACGACGTTTCCATTTGCGGGCCGGCATCCGGAGTCCAGGCCCGGTGAGCTTCCCTGACGCCGGTCCCTTGAGGCGCGAGGCTCGGCCCCGACGGCGACGGATTGTCATTGGAGGCGCGCGCCGGCCCGCCAGGCCTGGGCGACGTTGGAGAAGACGGAGGCCATGAAGGCGAAGACGGGGACGAAGGCGAGCCAGGATCCGATGGCGGCATCGACCGCCCTGCCCCTGCCCCCGACGCGGCGCGGGCCGGCCCAGCCAGACGCGCGGCGGCCCCGCCTGTTCCCGCCATGCCGCCCCCCGCCAGGAGCCCTGCACCGCCGACCGCCAACCCCCCGGTCACAAGCGCGCCCGCGCCCAGGGCCGGACCGCCGGTCACGAGGGCCGAGGCCAGGTTTGGAATGAAGAGGGCCAGCATGGCCAGAAGGATGGAGGCGACCAGGATGGTCAGGGCTTCGAAGATGTCGGGATTGGCCGAAGGCTGGAGCTGGTCGAATACGGTGCGCGCGCCCGACACCACAATGGCCAGGGCCAGGACCTTGAGCCCGGACGAGACGACGTAGCCCAGCGGCCGTTCGGCCAGGAAGGCGGACTTGCTCCATATGCCGAAGGGCAGAAGGATGAAGCCGCCCAGGGTCACGATCTTGAACTCGACCAGGGAGACGATGATCTGCAGGGCGAGGACGGCGAAAGCCAGCATGATGCCGATCATGGCCAGGCCCAGGATCAGGGCGTCGGTCAGATTGCCGGCGATGTCGAGCGGATTCTCGACCGGCGCCGGCGTGTCGCCCAGAGCCTTCACGATACGCCAGCCTTCCGCGAGGATGGCGCCGGGATTGAGGAAGTCGGCCCGGCTGAGATCGCCCCCGCCGGCCCTCAGCCCCAGCTCGAGGAAACCCGCGTAGAGGGTCTCCGACAGGGCCTGCCAGTCGTTGATCAGCCAGGCGAAGGTCCCGATCAGCAGGATTTTGCCGAAGCCGGACGCCAGCACCTCCCGGTTGGACGACAGGGCCCACTGAATCCCGGTCAGGGCGACGACCAGAACGATCATCAGTCCGAAAACGCCATTGACCGGACCCTGCAAGGCCGAAAAGCCCGCCGAGACGGTGTTGGAAAAGACCGCCATCAGTTCGTTGGGGGTCTCCACGCCGACCGAGATCGCCATCGTCCTGTCCCTCAGTTCCGCGCGTTCGACAGGGGGTCGAACGCGGGCGGGTTCGGGACCGCCACCGGTCGCGCCCAGGCCCGTCGGCGCGCTTCAACCCCCGCCGCGCGCTCTGCGGTTTCTCGCGCAGCGTCTTCGGACAGCAACCGGGCCTGGCCAAGCATGAGGACACGCAGGGCGGCCAGGTCCTCGGCCAGGACCGCCAGCATCTGGTTTGACGACTGGACCGCGGCCGTCTGGCCCTGTGCGGTCTGGCTGGCGCTCAAGGCGCCCGCAAGACGTTGGCTGCGCCCCTGCCCCAGTCGCTCCAATTCGGCCGCCGTCCGGGCCAGGTCCTCCGCCGTGCGCCGCGCGACAGAAGCCCGGCCCCGACCCTGTTCGAGCAGGCGCAGGGCGTCCGTTCCTGACAGGTCGTCGGGATAGAGGTCCTCGAACTGCCGCTCCAGCCCATCCACCGAAGTGGCGAGCCCTCGCGCTGTCCGGGCCAGTGCGGCCATATCCTGCAGAGCCTGGCTGTTCTGGGCCAGATGGCTGTAAGGCGAGGCCGCCAGGCTCCGCGCCTCGTTGGCGAGACTCTCGAGCTGGCGCGCCGCCTGAAGCGCATTCTCCAGGTGATTGCGCGGGTCGAACACGACCTGCTGGGCCCGCACTCCATCGGCGGCCATCAGGGCCGTGACGGCGACGATGACCGCAGCAGGCCTATTCGGCCGCCAGCGGCGCAGCGAAGGCGTCGAAAACGGAATCCACATGTCGCACTCCCTTGGCTTTGAGGAATTCACGGGTGAAGCCGGCCTCGCCGGATCGGGTCAGGACGGCGTCGATGAGGGTTTGGTCTTCCGGCGATCCCGCCCCGCACAGGGCCAGGGCCACGCCCGACAGCCGCAGGTCGAACAGCCGCCGTCCCTGGGGCTGGCGCCAGTAGTAGGCGCGCTTGGGGGCGGCGAAGGCGATCAGCTCAAGCTGCCGCCGGTTGAGGCCGAAGCCCCGGTAGAGTTCGGCGGACGACGGCTCGAGCGCCCGAGGATTGGGCAGGAAGACCTGGGTCGGACAGGATTCAATCAAGGTGGCCGCGATCGGCGAAGCCGCCACGTCGTCCAGGCTCTGGGTGGCGAAGACCACGGCCACGCGCTTCTTGCGCAGGGTCTTCAGCCATTCGCGGATCTTGGCCGCAAAGGCCGTCTCGCCGAGGAAGAGCCAGGCCTCGTCCAGCACCAGCAGGATCGGCCGCCCGTCGAAGCTGCGCTCCAGGTGATGGAACAAGGCCGAGAGCACAGGCGCGACCGCCGAGGGCGTCGCCATCAGGGCCTCGAGTTCGAAGGTGTCGAACCGGCTCGGCGCCTGGCTTTCGCCTGCCCCGTCCAGCAGGGGGCCGTGCGGCCCCTTCAGGGTCAGGGCCTCCAGCCCCGCCGCCACGGCCTTGTCCTGGACCAGGGCGCAGAAGACGGTCAGCGTCCTCTGCTCTGGAGGCGCCTCGGCGAGCGCGGCGAGCGCGGCCCAGATCTCCTCACGGACAGCAGGCCTCGGCTCGAGCCCGGCCTGGCGCACGGTTTCGGCGATCCATTCGGCGGCCCAGGCCCGTTCGTCGTCACGGTCGATCCCGGCCAGGGGCTGGAGGGAAAAGGCCGCGCCAGGCTCCAGCGCCCGCCAGCGGCCGCCAGCCGCCAGGGTGGCCGCCCGCGCCGAGCGCCCTTTGTCGAAGAAGACCACCCGCGCGTCCGGATAGCGAAACCACTGCAGGGCCAGAAAGGACAGGAGCGCGCTCTTGCCCGAACCTGTCGGCCCCACCACCATGGCGTGGCCGACGTCGCCGACATGGAGCACCAGTCGAAAGGGTGTGGCGCCCGTCGTCCGCGCCACCGCCAGCGGCGGCCCGTTCAGGCAGGCGTCGCCGGCAGGTCCGGCCCAGACCGCCGACACCGGCAGGAGGTCGGCGAGATTGAGGGTGGAGACCAGAGGCCGGCGCACGTCGGCATAGGGTTCCCCCGGTAAAGATCCGAGCCAGGCCTCTACTGCATTGAGATCCTCGATCCGCGCGGTCAGCCCCTGAGCGTTGAGCGCCGCCTCGATGGCCCTGGCCTTGGCGGCCGCACCCGCCTCTGTCGGATCCAGCACCGTGACCGTCAGGGTCAGATAGCCAAAGGCGCAGGCCTCGGCGCCCAGCATCGCCAACGCCCCGTCGCACTCCTCCGTCTTTGAGGCGGCGTCGGTGTCGATCAGGGGCTGCTCTTCCTTGGTGATCGCCTCCCGCAAGAGAGCGCCCACGCCCTTTCGCTTGGAGAACCAGCGCTTTCGCAGCTTGACGATTTCCCGCTCGGCCTCCGCTTTGTCGAGGCCGATCCAGCGCGCGGTCCAGCGGTAGGCGAAAGGCATAGAGCCGAGGCCGTCGAGCAGGCCGGGCCGTGTCGCCGAAGGCAGGCCCCGCACGGACACCGTCCGGAGCCATTGGTCGCCGAGCCGGGGCGCCACGCCGCCCGTCAGGCCGGCGTCGGCCAGCCAGACGTCAAGGAAGACGGGCGTCTCCGGCGGACGGACCGGATAGGCGGTCGGCGAAACACAGGCGTGCAGCCAGGTCAGCAGAGCCTCATCGTCAAGCGTCGCGATCTCGGGAAGTGCGTCCGCGAGCAGGTCGAAGGTGACGTCGGCCTCACGGCGAAAGGTCGCCAGGGTCTGACGCCAATCCTGCCCGGCCTTGGCCAGGCCGTCGAACAGCCACCGTTCCAGCCGCCGCGTCTCATCAGCCGGCGGCAGCCAGGTCAGGGCCAGGCGGTAATCCGTCTCGAATGCCGCCTCGGAGTCCTCGAACCGGTCGCGTCGCTCGGCATCGACCAGCCAGGCCGCTTCCGCCTCGAACTCACTCTCGGGGTAGGCGTCCGCCGGACGACGCTTCGCCTCCATATGCAGGCACCAGCCAGTGCCGAGACGCTTCAGGGCGTTGTTCAGCCGCGCCCGGACCGCCATCAGCTCCTCTTCCGTCGAGGACTCCAGGTCCGGCCCCCTGAAAGAAAAGGCGGTGGTGAAGGAGCCGTCCTTGTTCAGCACCACGCCGGGCGAGACCAGGGCGGCCCAGGGCAGATGATCCGCCAGGCTGGCGGGGCGACGGCGATGTTCGTCGAGAAAGCGCATGTCGGCCTCACGCGTCCAGATGGCCAGGCAGGGCCAGATGGCGCCGCAGGACGTCGAAGAAGCGCCGGTCCGCCCGTGCCGCCCACAGGCCCACTGCTTGAGCGACGGCCCACCACAGCAGGCCGAGCCACCAGATACGCAGGGCCAGCCCCAGCACCATGGCGGTCGTGCCCATGAGGATGGCGTAGTCGCGCGGCATGCCGGCCATCAGCACGGGCTCGACGAGTGCCTGGGCCACCGGCAGGTCCCAGCCCTCGGGATGCAGGGTTTCGAGTGAGCGGGCCATCAGCCGATCTCCGCCCCGCCGGCGAAGCCGAAAAAGTCCAGGAAGAAGGTCGAGGCCGCAAAGGCGATCGTCAGACCGAACAGGATGCCCAGCGCCCGGCGCATCGAAGAGCCGCTCTCGCTCATGGCGACCCCGGCCCCGAACAGGACCACGGCGATCACGGCGGCCGCCTGAACGACCGGCCCGGTGATCGACTGCACGACCTGCTGGATAGGCCCTTCCCAGGGCATGCCCGACCCTCCCGCCAGGGCCGTGTCCGCCGCCAGAAGGCCGCTCGCCAAGGCTGCGCCAAACAGGCGCTGTCCTACTCTCCGCTTCATGATCCGCCTCCAGGGGTTCAGCGCATTTCAGCACGCCGCGACTCATTGCAAGCAAAACCATCCACAGGTTGTCAAGAAAAAATATACAAGAATTACAATGACTTATCTTGGCTTGTAGAACGAGCTTCTTACAAGTCCCAGAGGGTTCCTCGCGACTTATGCTGCTCCATGACGTCCCGTTCTTGAGGTGAAAAACGTCAGCCCCATCAACATCTTGCAGGTCGAGCTTTAGTCACAACCCTAGGGGTGGCGCGGATAGCGACCAAAAACAACATCTCGCCGGAAGTCCGCCTCAATCCGAACGGCGGTCCAAAGCATCCGACTTCAGTTCAGCGCTCTTTGTTTCGGTGATTTTGGATCTGCTCAACCTCGATTTTTAACGGACTTCCGTCCGCAGCGCCGACAAACCTCACCGTCTCCCGACCTCAGACGCCGCGCCACATCAAGGGCTGCAATCCCGCATCGGGAGCCAGGGCAATGCAGGCGTCTCCATCGGTGCTACGGGAGCGGCCAGACCATCGCCGGCTTGGCCAGGGACCGGATGCTGCTGCTCTTGGGCTTCTACTTCGCCAAGGTGGTCAACGCCGGTCAGCAGACTTGGCGAACCGCGCGCTCGATGTGACTTGGGCGGCGCCCGCTATTGCCGGCGGGGTCTCGAAGGACAAATAGCCGGCGTAACCTTCAGGTCTTCCTGGTTTTGGAGATCGGCCTGCCGAAGGGCTTCTCGCGCTCCGTGATCGAGCAGAATGCGCCTTGCGATGGCAGGCGCGCCATAGATCGGCATGAAGTATTCAAGGTGAATGAAGAAGGATAGCGGCCCGGAGCGCCGCAAAGGGGGCCAGTTGCGCTGCCGGGCCGCTTGCAAATCTCCTCCCCGGAGAATGCTGCATGTAAACTCGCCAAGCGTCGCTGTGGTTCCGCACGAGGTCGCAGGTCACTCTCCGAGCAGCTGCTCGTACTCATCCAGCGTAGCTGATGGGACGCCGCATGCTCGCGCGGCGGCGATAGCGGCCGTCATTTCAATGACCCACGTCTCGTCCTGGCGAAGAGTGGGTTTCTGTCGCGCCTTCAGCCGAAGGGCGTCCAGCGGCCCCACGAACTCAGAAGCCTCGCTCTCCATCTCATCCTCCCGAGGTGATAAGGCCAAGCTACCCCGACGCGAGCAAACTCTAAAAGGCAGATGCGGCGCAGCATTTAGCCGCAGGTCAATTCACCCTAACAATAGGAACTGGAGCCCTCGCCATGAACATCATGAGCGACAACGATGTCGTCGCCTTTTTTCAGCGCCCCTTTGGCTAGAGGATGACGGCTGGGCTGGCCGGGCCACCGAGGCCAAGCTGCGCGAGCTCGCGACGCTCGCCGGCATCACCGCCCCTACCGTCCCATCCAGCGAGATCCCCGATGACTACCCGGCCATGCTGTCCAAGATCGAGAGCGGGGATCAGCCCATCGTTGAGGCGCCCACATCATCGGCCTTTGGGCCATTACCAGTTCATCCTGACGGGTTGGACAGGAGAAGGCGGCCTGATGCAAGAACGCCAAGGGCGAGTATATCCGACACCCGGCGTTGGGTGGTTATAAGCCTTTCCCCGCCGAGCAGCCGACATTTTACGCCACGGGCGTTAGGCCTTTTATGACGGCAAAAGCGTTCACCGCGCCGTTCAAGGGACGATCATTCCCGCAGCTGGAGAGGGAAGCTTCGCGCCATGTCGAGGAGCCGCCAAGGGCCCACACTTTCCCTTCCAGTGGGCAGGCAGGACTAAATCCGAAGCAACGCTAGCTTCCTGGCGAGCCGCCAAGTTTACACCGATCAACCCGCCTCAGGTGCGCGGGGTGCGCGACGGTGAGCTACGTCAGCAAGGCTTGATCGGCCTGCTGGTCAGGGGAGCAACCGCTGCAGGCCAGCATTGTTTGATTCCTCACCGAGGCCCCTCGCTGTCCCGATGTAGCCGAAACAGTTCGACATCGTTTAGCTCGACATCAACATGTTTGAATGCCGAACTGAGCGTCAGGCGAAGCTCTGCCAGAGCCCGGGCCTCTGCGTCATCCTCCGCCTCCACCAACTCCCGCCGCGGCGGGTGTTTGGGCCCATCGTGCAGATGGAAGACATAGGTCGGCATCAGGACATCTCCCTGCAAAAAGATGACGGGGAGAACGACCTGTTACGGCAACGGTTCCGAGCTAAGGCCCACTCTCCTGTAACCGGTGAATGGATGTGACACGCGGGCTCGTTGGTCCCACATCGGTCGGCGCTTCAACTTCGACGAACGATTGGAAGTCGTCGATCCGACACACTGGAGCGACTATCCCGGAGCACGGTTGGCCTGCCATGCGTCACGAGTATGAATTTCGCTATCACTATGGCGTCTCGCCGCACCCGGCGATCGAACGCGCCGACATGACCGACGACTCTCAGGCGGCGGTACGGGCGCTTCGTGAACTGTTGTGCATGCCGAGCCGTCACGCCGTTGAAGTCTGGCGCGAGGGCGTCGTGATTTTCTGGCGAAGCCGCATCCGGCCCTAGCCGGGCGGATCCCGCTTCAAGTGTGAGACACAGCACATCGGAGAACAGTCGTTGCAGCTAGATCTACGCCAGCTCTACCGCTCAAATGTCGGACCTAGACCCTGCCAAGCCGTTTGATGGCGAGCCGAGCGGTGGTCCTCCAGCTTAATAATCGTGCCAGGCGGCGCCGCTGTCTGCCCAGCGCCGGCCTCGCGCCTAAGGGCTTCCGGACGCTGGCACAGCCATCATCCTGAATCATCAGGCAAGGGATCGGATGTGATACTCGCCGTCTGCAAACCCGTTCACCGCGATGACGGCCTCGATGCGACGTCCGGACGCGGTCCGGCAAATATGGGCGACGCAATCCACAGCGTTGCCGATCATACGTCGGGGGATTTGGCTTGCGACCTCGCCGATCAGGTCCTCCATGCGACGCAAGGCTTCAGGCGCGGAGTTGGCATGGACCGTGGACAAGCCGCCCGGGTGACCCGTATTCCAGCTCTTCAAGGTTTCAAGGGCCGCGCCGCCGTCACGCATCTCGCCGATGACGATCCGATCCGGCCGCATGCGCAAGGCGTCTCGAACGAGGTCCGCCACCCCGATGACGACCGGCTGGCGACGGGTTACGACCGACACGACATCCCAGGCTGAACACTGAAGTTCGGGCGTGTCCTCGATGAGGAAAACCCGGTCCTCAGCGAAGGCCGGCTCGGCCAGGACGGCGTTGGCCAGGGTCGTCTTACCCGACCCTGTACCGCCGGATATCAATATGTTCCGTCGCTCAAATGATGCGACGCGCAAGACTTCCGCCTGAGCCTCAGTCATTACGCCGTCGCGAACATAGTCATCCAGCCGCCAGACCAGAGCGGGACGTTTTCGAATGGAGAAGGCGGGTCCAACCGACACCGGCGGCAGCACCGCCTGAAATCGCTCCCCGGTTCCCGGCAGGATGCCGGACAGGCGTGGATGCGCGCGCGTGACGGTCTCGCCGACGTAGTCGGCGATCAGTCTTATAGCCCGATCCCTCGCTTCCGACGACATGACGCAGCCCGTGCCGCTTCTTCCTTCCCCGCTCCTGTCCAGCACCAGCCGACCGTCCGGATTGGCCATGATCTCGACAACAGCGGGTTCCTCAAGCGCAGCAAGCACGGTCGCCCCCAGCGCGTGCCGCAGCGCCTCAAGCTTGCGCTCGGCGACGATGGGATGCGACGCCATTTAGCTGACCCCCGCGAAGGACCGGGGCTCGACTGGATCGACCGGTCGCTCCCCCGTCGGGGGCCCGATACGATCCGGGCGGCGGTCGCATCCAGAAGGCGCTCGATGCGCCGCTCCACGGCTGCCTGCACCGTAGGATCGTCATCGGCAAGGATGTCGGGCAGACGGAGGAAGAAGGCCTTGGCCACCTCGATCAGGAGCTCCTGGATAATCTGCATGTCCCGCCCTGTTGAGCGCATGTGATCCCTTAGTGATCGTTCCAGATTCAGCAGCCGGTCTTCGGGATCGGCCTTCGGGTTTCGCGCCAGCCCTCGCACAATGGCCTGGCCCGCCGCCTGGCTCAGAGCGATACGCCCGACCCTGGCCTCGCGATTGAGGCTCGACACCACCTTGGGGTCGTTCAGATAGACCTGCACCCGCGTCGCCAGCTTGTCCCTTCTAGGCATCCTTCCCTCCTTGCAGTTGATCCAGAACCGCCTGTTGCGCCGCCATCTCCTGGGCCACCCGGCCATAGATGTCGGCCGCCCGCGAGGCGGCCTTCCTGTCGTCCATGGCGCCTGCGACTTCCTTGAACAGGGGCAGGCTGGCCATGGCGTCCCGGCCGAGACTTCGCTGTCCGAGCCAGGGATGCAGCGGCCGGCCCGGCGTATCGACACAGAGCGCCTGATCCGGCGCCGAACCGTTCGCACGGCTGCGAAAGGGCTCTCGCCGGTCATAGAGCAGCTTTTCTGTCAGGAGCGGCCGTTGCCCCGCGACGAAGACCAGCTGCCGGTCGTCCAGCAGGGCGCGGATTTCGCCGGGTTCCATCAGAGGTCGCTCGATCTCTGATCGTGACACCGAACTGCGACCCCCACCGAACATGGTCGGTGCGCTGCGGCTCGTCCGGGTCTCGGTGACCGAGCCGGTCAGCTTCGACACCTTATCCTGGGTCAGGGGATCCAGGGCCGAAAAGGCGGTGTAGACGTGGCAGTTATCGAGGATGGTGTTGTGCTGGCCGTAGGTCTCGACAATGTCATTCAAGGACTGGGCGACGAACATGGCTTTGATGCCGTATCCACTCATCAGACGCAGCGATTTCTCGAAGAAGGCCAGCCTTCCGAGCAGCGGAAACTCGTCCATGACCATCAAAAGCTTGTGGCGCTTGGGCCGTCCGACGGCGTCGCGTTTTTCCTCCGCCGTCAGGGCTTGAGCCGCCGCATAGAAGAATAGCCGCACCAGGGGCCGAAGCGCCGCCGCATCGGCCGGCGCCACCTGCACATAGAGGGACATGGGCGCCTGGGCGCACATCAGGTCGCCCATGGCGAAGTCAGAAGCGGACATAACCCGCTCCACGTCCTCGCCGGCCAGCCATTTCAGATAGGAGCGCGCCGTGCCCTGGACGGAGGTGCGGAAACGATCATGCATGGCCGCATAGCCCTTCACCGCGGTCTGGATGAAGGGATGGACCTGCGGCGCCCCGTCCGGCCCCAGCCGATGCAGTGTCTTCAGCATGACGTCCGCCGCCTCATCGAGGTCGGCCAGCAGTTCTCGCACCTTGAGCAGGGTCTTGTCCTGATCCTCGGCCGTGTAGAGGACGTGAAGGATCACGGCTTCGAGGATTTCGGACGCCGCCTTGTCCCAGATCGCCTCATCGTCGCGGGTCCCGCCGGGATCGGAAAGGATCCCCACCAGGCGCTGAACCTGGGCCAGTTCGCCCGGCCCCGGCTGGACCTCCGCCAGCGGGTTCCACCGCGCCGAATTCGCGTCCCGGGGAGACAGATAGAGGGCATGCGAGAACCGGGAACGCCATCCGGCCGTCACCGCCCAGAGTTCACCCTTGGGATCATGAACCAGGACACTGCCCGTCCACGACAGCAGGGTCGGGACCACATGCCCCCTGCCCTTGCCGCTGCGCGTGCCGCCGGTCACCAGACTCGGTCGGAGATCCGTCGTCGCGAGCACCCGCCCGCGAAATGCGCCGAGAACGGCCCCTGTCTTCTCCAGCAACCCCGCTGCTTTTGCTTCAGCCAGACCTCCCCACCCGCGCCGTCTACGAACGCCTGGCGGCCCGTCTGCGACAACCCCCAGCCCGAGCCCGCTCACAGCACCGAAAAGAACGTACAGGCCGCTGCGCTTCATTGCCTCCGGCGCCTCGTCTCCAAAGGCCTTCCTCCAGATCAGGATCGACCAGGGGGGATAAAGGACAAGATCGGGGTTCGCCCGCCAGGCCGGTCCCAGGCCCGGCGACCAGGCGTATGTCCAGGCAAAGCTCTGCGTGCCGGCAGCCAGACCCACGATGGTTCCCATGGCCAGGCCGGCAAGGCACCCCCTCACGACGGATCGCCCTTTTGGTGCGACGAGGCCCCGGCCGTCGCTTCGAGCACCAGGAGCGCTGCGGCCTCCATCCGGCGATGGTGGTAGCGGCCCAACGCGGCCTCGAGCGCCTGGATGTCCGCCTGGGCCAGGAGGGTGGAAATCCCGGCCGCCTCGTCGTCCAGGTCGGCGAAGACCTGTTCCTCAGCCCCGCAAATCTGCGACAACCGCGACGAAACCCGCCGGAAGGCGTCGAGAAGAGCGTCGCTTCCACTGCTCTGGACCAAGCGGTCGAGATCACGATGAAGCAGGGTTCGCGCGCTGTCCTCATCCGGCGTCAGCGGGGCCGGGAGGCCGCCTGTGCTTTCAAGGCTGAGCCGGAGGCAATGAAGGCGGAACGAGAAGCGGTCCCGGACGGTCGCTGAATCCAGTTGAGGGGTGACATAGCCCCCGAGCGGAGCGCGTTCGACCAGGCCCGCGCCGGCCAGCCAGGCCAGGGCCTCGCGTACCGGCGTGGTCGACAATCCCAGGCGCTGGGCCTCCTCGGCAATGACGACCGGCCGTCCAGCGCCATAGAGGCCCTGCTCAACGCGCAACCTCAGGCTGCCAAGGGCCTGATGGAACGGATCGCGGTTGCGGGTCAAAATGTCATCTCCCCTCGGATCAAATAACTATTGAACAGCGGGGCCGGCTTCTCCAATGAGTTGATGGACACCAAGGTTCTCTCGCGCCGAAGAACGTCGCCAGGCCGCCGCATTCTGACGGCGGACGCGCCGGAAAGCGGCGCGGGCTTCGTCGCTACACGTCGATCCGGTCACAACGGCTGCAATCTCGGGGTGCAAAAAATGGATGCGGAAACCAAAGGCGTTCCGCCAGCCTCTACGCATGACGGCGCCCTGCTCTCGGCAGCGATCCGGGCCGTTCGACGCCTTCGGGGAATGAGCTCAAGCGAAGTCGCCGACGCCATGAACATGCCGCTGCGAACCTATCAGCGCTTCGAGGCCGGAGAGGCGCGTCATAACCCCGACCATATCCATCGCTTCGCCCGCGCCACCCGAAGCGACCCCCATGCTCTGGCGATGGCGGTGTCCATCGGCGCGCCCGACCTCGTCGTTCTCACGGCCGACAATCAACTCGTCACCTCCCTGACGGTCGGCCTCCAATCCTACTACAGGACCCAGGGCGAGCGCATTGCCGATCTCGATGTCCGCACCATCGTCAGTGCAGTGACGGCCATGTTTGATCGATTGGCCGATGCGAGCGCGGCCCAGACCGAAGCCCGCGCCTGGATCCGGACGGGCCAGGACGCCCTCGCCAAGGCCCGTCCGAAGCCTGGCCGCTGAGCGGACGACGACGCCAGATATACTCCAGATATAGCTTCACCCGCAGCCGACCGAGGCGCTCACTGGGGACGCCACAATCCGTTGGCGAATTGATCCAGGAGACTGACATGCAGACCCAAGTGCTGAAGCTGTTGCGCGTCGGCAGCGCATACGACCTGACCCGCCTCTCGATCGACGGCAAGTACGTCGAGGCCTCGGGCCTCCGCACGGACTTCCCCATGTAGGACGGGACGGGCGGCTGCCTCGGCGGCCGCCCGCTTTCCTTGCACCGAGCGCCCCCATGACCGACCTGCCGGACCTCGATCTAGCCGCTGAAATTTTTATGGCCTGGGTGGCCGAGGATATTGTTGTGCTCGATATTCGCGCCGACGCCTATGTTCTCATCCCTGACGCCGCAAAATTGATGCAGCCCGTCCGCAATGGCGGCGGCGTCCGCGGCGACGCCGCCGTGCTTGATGATCTGGTGGAAGCCGGGCTCGCCGCTCCCACCCATGTTCGACAGCGGCGGATGCTCGCACCCGCCACCAGCGAACTCCGCCTGCTCCATACAGCCCCGCCCATCTCGGGCCTTGTGGCCTTTGGTCACGCCCTGACGGCTACAGCCGCCTTCAAACGCCGAAACCTCGCGGCCCTCGTCGAGGCCGCTCGCTGGCGCAAACGCGGCGCGCGCCGCGCTGACCTCGCCGGAGCCGTACGCGAAGCCGGGGCTTTCGAGGCTGTTCGGCCCTGGGTCCCTTTCGAGGGTGACTGCCTCCAGCGCTCCTGGATGCTCCATGATCATCTCTGCAGAACCGGCATTGATGCGGACTGGGTCTTCGGAGTGCGCACCTGGCCCTTCTTTGCCCACTGCTGGGTCCAGGTCGGAGACGCCGTCGTCGGCGATACACTCAACAGGGTCCGCGGCTTCACGCCGATCATGGCCATCTGATGGGCGAGTTTCTGCTATGCGGCCGACAGGCCGACGATCCCGCTGGAGATCGGCTTTCCCGCGCAGTCCGGAACGAGGCTGAACGCCAGGGCTTCATGGTCAGCCCCCTGTCCTCTTTGGTCTGGATGATCACCTGGGGTCCTCGCCCGCCGACGATCCGCAAGATCGGCCCTTGGACGATGCTCGGCGACGTCTTCGACCGGCGGCTTCCCGTCTACCCTTTGGTCGACGACAGGGACCCTCAAGCCTACGACGCAAAACTCCTGGCCCGGGTCTGGGGGCGGTACGTCGGCGTGCGGCTCGACCCGTCGGGGGCGGCGGCAGCCGTCCTTCGTGATCCGTCCGGCGCGCGCGAGGCCCTCGTCTGGGCCGCCCACGGCCTGACATTCATCGCATCAGACATTCCAGATGGCCTCACGCGGACCGTCGCGCCTCACTGGCGGATTTCTACCGAGCGGCTGTCGGCAGCCGTCAGGAACCCGCTCATCCTCGGCTCCAGCCTTCTCCTGGACGGGCCCATCGCGCTCCTTCCCGGCGAGATGCGGGATCTCGTGACCGAAGAGACAGTCGCCCTCTGGAGCCCCGCAGACCATATTCACCGCCCGGACCTGACGGCGCTGCCGCCGTCTGACGCAGCCCTCCATCTTCGCTCGGTCATAGAGGAAGCGGTGGACGGACTGGCTTCAGCCGCCAGCGTCATCGGAGCCGAGGTTTCCGGAGGTCTGGACTCCGGCCTTGTAGCGGCTGCGCTTCATTCTCGTCATGAGGTTCGACTTTGGCTCCACGCCTTCGGCCCTGGCCCAAACGCCGACGAACGCCCCTTCGTCGCGGCGCTCGAAAAGAAGCTGGGCATGAAGACAACGCAGTTCGAACGGCGCGCATCGGCCCTGACGCGCGAAGCGCTCGAGGCCACGCCGCAGCGCGTGCGCCCCTCTCTCGCCGCCCTGGACGGCGACTTCGATCACGAATGGGCGCTCCGCTGCGCCGCTGCGGGGGTCCAAGCCCTATTTACCGGCAAGGGCGGCGATGGCCTGCTGGTCCAGCCCGCCGCCCCGGCGGTCTTTACCGATCTCTGGCGGCTGAAAGGCTGGCGCGTCCTCTGGTCTCGGGATCTGGTCCAACTGGCGCGTCTCAATGAGCGTTCGATCTGGACGCTGGTCTCGGAGGCCCGGCGCTGGAAGCGCCCCCTTGATCCCACGCCCGGCGACCTCGCGCTCTTCACGCCCCTCCCCACGCCTTCGCCACGCCATCCCTGGCTTGACGACGCAGCCGCCTGGGGTCCGGCCAAGACGGTTCAGGTGCTGAGCCTGCTTCAAGGCCATGGCCTCCATGGCCCCAGCCGGCTCACCGCCGCCGTCGATGTCTTTAATCCCCTGTTGTCACAACCCGTGATCGAAGCCTGCCTGAGCCTGTCGACGCCCCAGCTCACCCTGGGCAGGCGAGACCGCGCCCTTGCGCGTCTCGCCTTCCAGGACCGGCTCCCACCCGAGATCCTCGAGCGGCGCTCGAAGGGCGAACTCACCGCCTTCTTCGGTCGAATGATCGCCGACGGCCTTGCGGACCTGAGGCCGTGGTTGCTGGACGGCAGCCTCGCCGCTCTGGGGATCATCGACCGCAAGACGACGGAAGCGGCCCTCACAAGAGACGCCCTGATCCGCTTCGGCGACTATCCCGACATCCTGCTCGCGGCCTTGTTCGAGGGATGGGTGCGCGCCTGGGACAGCCGCCTCCAGGCCTGACACCGCTCTCGGTCCGAGCGTTTCATCCAGCCAGCGAAAGATCTGGCCATGCAGATCGCGGAAGTTGGCCGGACTCGTCATCCCATGACCTTCGCCCCAATAGGTGATCAGACGGGCGCGCTTTCCAAGCCGGTGAAGCGCCGCGAACATGGCTTCCGACTGGGTGGCGGGCACATAGTCCCGGTCAGCCGTGACGAGCATGACCGGCGCCGCGATACTCGGCGCGCCCAGCATCGGACTGGCCTGGGCATAGACGTCGGGGATGACCCATGGCGGCGCTGTCAGACCCGCCTGCCCCTGCTCGGTTCCACCGATGACCTGGTTCCAGGTCGGACCGGCGTTGGGCCACAGTCGGCTGACCGGCATGGGCTCCCCCCATTTGCTGAACATCAGCGTCGGCGCAGAGGAAACGACTACGCTTCTGAATCTGTCAGTCCGCGCAGCCACTCCCAGTGCGCCGTACCCTCCGAAGCTGTGCCCATAGAGGGCCAGCCGCGACCAGGGCAGATCCGGGGCTGCAGCCACGCCGGCGTCGATGGCCAGGTTCAGCCCAACCGCAAAGTCGTCGAGCATGTCAGCGCGTGCGCTTTCACCTTGCGACGTCGTGCTCGTGGAAAGGACGGCGTACTGGCTCATCGCCAGCACCGAAGCCTGCATGCCTGACCGCAGGCTGAGGGCGTCGGTCCAGCGCCCGGCGTCACCGCCGCCGGGATAGAAGTCCACGATCACTCCGCGGATTTCATCCGCCTTCACGCCCGGCGGCCGAAAGAGATGGCTGATGACGGGGCGCCCCAGACGGTCGAGATGACGGATGGGAATTGGCTTGGCCAGCTCCAGACCGGCGAAGCGGCCGTTCAACACCTCCAGCACCCGGCCGCCGTCAGGGCCTTCCGCCGCCAGGACGGACACGCCGCCCGTGTCGCAGACCGCGAGGGCTCTCATTCCTGCGGCGGCGCGCACTCTGGCCTCTCCGCCACACGCCTGCCGGGCGCGCCACAGGAGGCTTCCGCCACGCGCCACTGCGGTGAGACGCCCATCCTCGAACAGGGGCGACCATGCCCGCCGGGCGGCGCTGTTCGACCGGTTGCGCACCGTGTCGAGCAGGTTGACCGGTTCGGCTGAACGCAGGCCGCGCCCGTCCTCGACGACCGGCTCAATCTCCCCGGTCGCCGACAGTCGCCAGAGCTGGCCGTCTGCGACCAGGCGGGCCGAATCCGACGCCACGTCGATCAGCCGGTCCGGGACGGAAGCCAGGTTCCGCGTCAGGGCGACCGGGCCGTCCGGGTCCAGTCTCCACCAGTCGAACCGTTCTTTGTCAGGTCGGCGAACGTAGATCAGCAGGCGTTCTCCGGCCCAGTCCACGCGCGCCGCCCTGAGATCGTCGATTGTTTGTCCGTTTTCCCGTGGCTCCAGCCCGCCGGTGTCGACCTGACGCATCGGGCCCTCTGTCGATACCCTGAACAGACCGCCCTCATGCCATGTCTGGCTATCGCGACGGGCCCAGACGACGACCTCGCGAGAATCCGCCGACCAGCGCAACAGGTGAGGCGCAACGTCGAGCGCATGATCAAGGTCCACCGTGCGGCCAGTCGCGTTCTCGACCAGCACCAGCCTTCCCCGCCGCAGGACCGCCGTCTGGACGGTCCTTTCCTCGGGCCTCAGAGACGTCGCCTCGGCTGCGGTCAGGACGGCGGTCCAGACGCCGTCCGGTGAAGGCTGAAGGTCCCGGATCGACGCCGTCAGCAACGCGCTCCCCGTCCCACTGTCGGCCCGAACGGTCATCAGGGTCTGGACTTCATAGGGATCATCTGCGGACACAGCGGCGTCACGCGTGTCCAGCACCTGGCGCGAAGCCTCGCGGCCTTCCCGGCTCAACCGCCAGCGCTCCGCCTGAAGCGCCGCCCCGGGGGTTTGAAACCGGAGCTGCCAGGGCGTCTGGCCGTCAGTCCTCACGCTCAACATGAACTGATCAGCGTCGATCCAGCCTGCTCCCGCCCCGTTCAAGGGCAGGTCAGGCGCCAGACCGGTCCAGCGCACCTGCCGCGTCTGCGCATCGGCGATTCCGGCCTCGGCGATTTCTCCGACCAGCCGATAGACGATGAACCGACGCCCGTCGGGAGACCAGGGACCGAGCAGCAGGCCTGCGGCTCCGTCGGCGATCGGCGCCGGAGCGCCGCCTGTGTCCAGGTCGGCGACGAACAGGACGCCGGCGCTCCAGGCCGAACGCCAATCACGATCGAAGCGCGGTCCCTGATCGAAAGGACCCTGGCGCTCCCAGGCCGCGTAGCGGCCGTCCGGCGACAGGGAGGCCGAACCGAAGCTCGACATGGACAGGACGTCGTCGATGACGACAGGGCGCTTTTCGGCCTGAACCGCACTGCTCCAGAGCAGGCATGCGAGGGCGATCCCCGCCGAGGCGGGGGTGTTCCGCTTTCTCATGTCGGCCTACCAGCGCTTGATCAGCTGGAGGGAGACGACCCGGCCGAGAGCGTCCGCGCCGCCAGGATCAAAACCGACGCCGGCAGGCGCGTCGTAGAAGGGCGGATCAGCATCGAAGAGGTTCTGGACGTTGAAAAGCGCCCTTAGGCCGCGTCCTGGATCCCACCCCAGCTGGAGATCAGCTGTGTTCCAGGCGTCGATCCGGGTCCCCGCTCGATCCTCGTAGGCGGCGACATGCCTCCACGAAAGACCGGCAGACATCTGTCCCCGCGTCCAGGTCACGCCAGCCCTTGACCGCAGTTCAGCAGGATAGCCGATCAGTCCGCGCACCGAGCGCGACGGCGCGGCCGGGGTGGTCTGCTGGTCATAGGCGAGCAGCCAGGATCCGGAGATGTCGAAAGCGACCTCGTGCTCGCCGAATGTCAGGGGATAGACGGCGGCGAAATCCAGCCCGCGGACCTCGACGGCTTCAGCATTGACCCAGCGCCCGTCCAGGATCGCCCCGTAGGCCGTCGCCGGATATAGGCCAGCCGCCGGGAAGCCGGGAGCCTCGATAAAGGATCGCACCAGGGCGAGGTCGGCGGCGTTCCCGGCCGGATCGACCAGGCGCACGAAGGGCGCGAGCGACGGGTCCGTCAGGACGGCCTGGAGGTTTTCATTGACCGGTTGGTTGATGCGGTCGGAAAAGCGCGTGTCGAAATAGCCGAGGCTGAACCGCGCGCCGCCCTCCGCCGCATAGTCAAGGCCCGCCGTCCAGGTCGTGGCCGTCTCCGGCTCGAGGTCCGGATTGCCTCCATAGAGATAGACGCTCAGGATTCGCAGGCCGTCGCTGCGCGGCACGGTCGTCATCGTCGCCGCCGAGGCGTCGAACATCTGGGTCAGGGCCGGCGCGCGGAAGGATGTCCCGTAGGAGGCCCGCAGGTTCCAGCCTCGCGCCGGAGACCAGACCGCCCCGATCTTCGGATTGGTCGTGGAGCCGAAGTCGTCATAGTCTTCGATCCGGGCCGCAGCCGTCAGTTCCAGACGTTCCATGCCGGGCCGGGCGTTCGCCGGGCCGACGACAGGAAGCCGGACTTCGGCGAAGGCCGCGAGAACGGTCCGCTCGAAGTCGGGCTGAAGGACGTCCACGGGCGTCGTCGTCGATGTCATGACGAGGGCGCGGCTGGCCAGGCTCTCCCGGCGGGCCTGAAGGCCCACAGCCAGATCAAGATCGCCGCCCGGCAACCTCATGACGGGTCCGCTCGCCAGCAGGTTCACCGAACCGGTGCGGTTGCGTTCCAGCCTGTACGAGTAGCCCTGGCTGATGAAGTCGAGCACAGCCCGGTTGTTGGCCCCGCCCGAGCCGAACGGATTGAAGTAACCGTCCCGAACCCGGTCGTAGGACGTTGATGCATCGTCCGGGCCGTTGCCGAGCGCTTCGGCCAGGAAGGCGCTGTTAACGACCTTGAAGACCAGGCTTTCGCCGCGCTCCTCCGCCAGGCCGAGATAGCCGTCCAGAGACCAGCCCGCGCCGAGCGCGTAGGCGCCGCCGGCTGTCAGGCCCAGGCTTCGAGATGTCCCCTTCTTCCGGGTGGGGCCAAGGTCCCCATAGAAGGAATAGGCGATCAGGTGCTGGGCCGAGCCGTCGGGCGTCACGAAATGAGGATTGGCGGCGGTCACGGAGAAGATGGTGCTCGTCGGCGCATTCTGCATGCCATAGGCGCGACGACTGAAACGGACATCGGCGCTGGCTTCAAACCGGTCGCCGACCGACTGCCGCACTCGCCCATAGAGGCTGTCGCGTCGGCTGTCCGGCATGAGGTCCGCGCCAGACAGCAGGGCCGTGCCGTTGGCTCCGCCCGCCACGAAGTCCCCCGGCCCCTGGGCTGCGCCTGACGCCCCAGGCCGGATGGCCCACTGCGACGCTAAGGCGCCCCCCGAAACGGCGACGATATTGCCCGGGCTGGCAAAGAGGCCGCGCCGGTCGGTTCCCCCAAACGGACGCAGGTCGCCGTCGGACGTATAGGGCCGGTCCAGCATGTTCAGCGCCTTGGCCGTCTGATGCTCATAGGCCAGATAGGCCGCGCCGCTGTCCCAGGACCGACCTGTTATATGGGAGACGAGCACCTCCTCGCTCCCGCCCTGCCCTGCGCCGAACCTCAGTCGGCTTTCCTGGCCGTCGAACTCACGCCGCATCACGATGTTGACCACGCCGGCCACAGCGTCGGAGCCGTAAAGGGCGGAGGCGCCATCCAGCAGGACGTCCACCCTCGCCACCGCGGCCGACGGTATCGCCGAGGCGTCGGCGAAAGCGCCGCGTGAACCCGTCCCCGCAAGGCGCCGTCCATTGACCAACGTCAGGGTCGAACCAAGGCCCAGTCCTCGCAGGTTGATCCCCGTGGCCAGGGCGCTGTTGCCGCCTGCGGGATCCGCGAAGCCCAAAACCGCGCCTGGCGTCCCCGACCCGGCGTAGTTCTGCGGCAGGTCCGCAAGCACGTCCGCCACGGTCGCACGACCTCGCCGGTCCAGTTCGTGCCGGTCAAGGACCACGACCGGCGACGACAGCGGTCCCGACGACCGCAGCAGGCTGCCCGTGACGATCACCTCCTCGAGCCGGGTGACCTCTTCGGCCGCGGCGTTGGCCGCGCCAAGAAAGATCACCCCGGGCCGGGTCTCCCTCCAGACCAGGCCCGTGCCGGCCAGCAATCGATCAAGGGCGGCCGAGGGCGCATAGGCGCCGCTCAATCCGGCGGTTCGCTGTCCCGCCACGAGGTCGCTGGAAAACAGTATCTGCTGGTCGGATTGGGCCGCGAACAGGTTGAGGGCGTCGCGAAGGGAGCCGGCGGGAATATTGAAGACGCGCGCCTCCTCGGCGCAGGCGGGTGGGCTGGACGCGATGAGACAGGCCGACAAGGCGGTGGCGGACAAGAAACTCAGACGATTCATCTTCAGGACTCCCCTCGACGCCCCATGGCGTCAGAGTAGAGATGCCCGAGCGCCCCAAATACCCTGGCGCCCGCCGTCAGTTCATTCGCTTCGCCCCGTCAAGACGATGGTTCCGCCCGGTCCGGCCGAGGCTTGAAGGCGGAAAACCTCCGTCGCCGTCGAGACGAAGGCGTCGCGATCTCCGATCTTGAACACCCCGTTCACGGACGCCCGGCCAGTCACCGTCTCGTCCAGCACGATCTTCTCCGGCAGGTAGCGGTTCACCTCCGCCACCGCCGCCCGGAGTGGCGCATCCCGGAAGACGATGCGGCCTTCGACCCATCCCGTTTCCACGCCCACGTCCGCCGTCCCGGTCGCGACCCCGGCCTTCGTCACCTTCGCCTGCTGGCCCGCGACCATCCGTTTGGCCGTCCCCGCGCTATCGGCCACCTCCACGGAGCCTGAGACCAGGACCACCTTTACGCCAGCGCCGTCACGCCGCACGTCGAAGACCGTGCCGAGCGCCGTGATCCTGGCCTCGCCGGCGGAAACGACGAAGGGTCGGCCCGCGTCATGGGCCACCGTGAAGAAGGCCTGTCCCTCCTGAAGCTCGATGAAGCGGCGGCCGTTGTCGAACCTGACCCTCACCCGCGACGCGGTGTCGAGACGGACTGAGGACCCGTCCGCCAGCTGGACCAGCCGCTCCTCCCCGACGCCCGTCGAGAAGACAGTTCGCGCCTGCATCCAGAAGCTGAAGCCCCCGGCAAGCGCCGCCGCCACGCCGACCGCGGCGAGACCCAGCAGGAGCCGGGGCGCCCGCCGCCTGTGCGTCCGTCGCGACAGGGCGGCGTCGAGGGCCTCGACTACCTGGGGATCGTTGGTCAATCCGCCCGTTCCGGTCCAGACGGTTTCCACGCGCCGATAGGCCTCGGCGTTCTCGGGCGATTGGCGCCAGGAGAAGAATTCCTCGATCGTGCGGGCGTCCACGTTCCGACCGCCCAGGCGTCCGTGCCATTCAGCCGCTTCGATCTCGGCGGCGCCCATCCGGGCTTTCGGGCCTGCCATGCGATGCCCCATCCTTAGCGTCGAACCTGCGCGGCGCAGCGCGCCAACGCCCGCGTCATGCGCCATTCAACCGTTTTTGGACTGATACCAAGCTGGTCGGCGATCTGGCTGTTCGTCAGTCCGCCCACACGGGACAGAACAAAGACATCTCGGAGGGGTTGTGGCAAGTCGAGGACCATCTGTCGAAAGAAGACCGTCTCCAGCTGATCGGCGTCCTCATGCGATAGGGACGGCGTCACGGCCGCGAAACGCTCCGCCATGGCGCCGCGCCTCACCTGTCGCAGCGCCAGATTGCTCGCCACCCGCAGCAGGAAGGCTTTGGGGTGACGAATGGCGTCGATGCCGTCCAGCGCCGCCATTCGCAGCCAGGTCTCCTGGGTGATGTCCTCGCCGCTCTGGCCGGAGAAACGGCGTCGAATCTGAACCGACAACCAACCATCGTAGCGGGCGTGCCAGTGCGCCAGCGTCTGTCCTGTCGAAGTGTCAGCTCTCGCCGCCCTATCCAACAGGCTGACGTCGCGCTCGCGCCGCGCACCTCCTGCCTTGGCCATGCCCGTCCCTCCAAACGGCGTGAGGAGCGGCGAACAGCGCACATGGAATTCCTGCGGCCCCATGCGGGGTCGTCCAGCGACGCCGCAGGCGCGCTGGTCGCAACAGCTCACGCACGCCAGAAGGCGCGCCAAGGCCATTGTCATTGAAAAACATCGCAGGGGATTCCACGCCCCTATCGACCGAGGCCGACTTCGGAATCGTGACCGATTTGATTCCAGGGCGCAAGTCCCGGCCGCCTTCCCGCCAAAAGGGAGGGGACGGGCGTTGGAACCTTGCGAGAAGGCCCGGAGGTTTCAGAGATTGCCCCACCGGCTGCCAGCTCTCGCCGACATCCCCCGGTGATTGGACATGCGCCTATCGCTCCGGCGCCCGTGCCTCATTGCTATCGTGCCGTGCCGAAGGCGGCAATGGCCAGCTAACCGACAGCCTTGCAAGGGTAATGCATATTCCTTACATCGCTTGGCGAAGGAGCGTCCACATGATCGCCCAACGGGAAGAAGTCAGCACCATCACCGCCAAGGGCCAGACCACGGTGCCCAAGGCGATCCGCCAGGCCCTGGGCGTGGACTATGGCGGTCGCATCGCCTTTCGGGTCGATGATCGCGGCGTGACGCTTCACCGCGCCGACGTGGATCAGGAGGATCCGGCTATCGACGGCTTCCTGTCGTATCTGGCTCGCGACCTCGAACAGCACCCCGACCGCATCACCGCCCTGTCGCCCGTCCTGGCCGCCCGGATCGCCGCCCTTGTGGACGGCGTCGACGCCGACGGAGAGATCGACGGCGACGTCGATCTCTAGGGCATGCAGGTCAACGGCTGGACACTCTACGCCCACCCGCTGTTTCTCGATCAGCTCGAAAAGCTGACGGCTACGGTCGAGAAGGCGCGCGACAAGGATCCGGAGGGCTATCGCAGCACGGCTAACGCCAAACTGCTCGCCGCCCTGAACAAGCTGATGTTCGCAACCATTCCTGAGGACCCGACGCGCCCGGACTATCGCCAGGGTGGAACGCTCGGAGACGACCGCAAACACTGGTTCCAGGCCAAGTTCGGCGGTCAGCGCTTCCGGCTGTTCTTCCGCTACAGCACCAGCGCCAAGGTGATCATCTTTGCCTGGGTCAACGACGAAAACACCCTTCGGACCTACGGCAAGAAGACCGACGCCTATGCCGTGTTCCGCACCATGCTCGACAAGGGGAACCCGCCCGATGACTGGGACGCCCTTGCTACAGCGGCGATGGCAAAGGCCGCCCGCCTGCGGCTGCAAGACGCGGAATGAGGCCCGCGCCGCGCCATCGCGCTGCGGGGCAATGGGGTGCGGGCATTGGAATCCTCCGATGTCAGAGGCGCGCTGATTGGAGAATCGGCCGCATCCGACACGCGATGAAAGCATGTCCCCCGGACCAAGGACCGACCTCTATTCACGACTACCCGCGCGACCAGGTTACCGGACTTCTGTCGGCAGACAAAGCGCCGCGCCCTGCCCGCTCCCGCAGAGCTTTTCCTTGCCGTCAGGCCGCGCATCAGTGAGACTCGCCTCATGAAGAAGCCTCTCAGGGAACTGCCGGCCGGCAAGCGGCGCGAACTGGACCATGCGGTGTCCATCCTGCGCGAGACCTTCGCCGAAACGGTCTCGACGCGAAAGGCCCCGCGCCTGCGCGACGGCAAGATCCTGAAGATCATCCTCTTCGGCAGCTATGCACGCGGCGACTGGGTGCATGATCCCGTCGGCCGCTACTTCTCGGACTTCGACCTGCTGGTCGTGGTCGACCACGAAGACCTGACCGACCTGGAGTTCTGGGAGGCCGCCAACGAACGCCTCCTGTCCGAAATCTCGCTCGGCAGCCAGATGCGCACGCCGGTCACCTTCATCGTCCACAGCCTGGACGACGTGAACCAGAAGCTGGAGCTCGGCCGCTACTTCTTCACCGATATCATCCGCGACGGCGTGGTGCTCTTCAACGAGCCAGGCGTCTCATTCGTAAAACCTCAGCCCCTGACGCCGAACACGGCCCTCAGCGAGACGCAGGAGTATTTCGAAGAGTGGATAGAAACGGCTGACCAGCGCCGGAGAATGGCAGAACTCGCCATCCAGGAAGGCTTCAGCAAAGTTGCGGCGTTCGAACTCCATCAAGCGACCGAAGCCCTCTACATCGGCCTGCTCCTGGTCCTCACGCTCTATACCCCGAGATCGCACAATCTCGTCCATTTGAGAAAGATGACCGAGCCGCTGGTCCCTGGCCTGGCCGAGGTCTGGCCACACGAAACCAAGTTCCAGAAGCGCTGCTTCGAGCTTCTGCGCTCCGCCTACGTCAAGGCCCGCTACTCACGGCACTACAAAATTACCGACGAAGAACTGGCCTACGTCACCGAACGCATCGCCCTCCTCAGCGAAATCGTCCGCGAGGCCTGCGAATCTCGGCTCGACGCATTGCGGCGAAACACGGCGTCGGGCGGCGATTGACTGAATACTCGCCCGAAAACGCGGGCAACCGAGCCTTGATGGATGGCTCTCGCGTCGCTGGTCATTGCCAGCCCTTTGGCCGCCTCGCATGCCTCAGCATTTCTGCCTCGATTTGGGCCATTCCCTTGGCGAACTGCAACCACGAAACCAGTCGGTAGTGCGCGGCGTCCGGATTTTCCAGATCACCCCTGGCCGGCCAGCCGTGGACATCGAGCACCTCCTCGAGCGCTGCGATGCGCCCCTTCAGATAGGTGATTCTGCCGTCATGCTTCTGTCCCATGGACATGAAGCTGCGCTCGTTTCGAAGCGTGCCATATAGTCTGAAAAGACTATATGGCACGGACAACATCCCGCCACTTGGCGGAGGGCACAGACGCAGCCTGGTGGTTCGACGCTTGCGATTATGGTTGGCCTCACGCTCAACGAGTTGCTGCGCGAGCCGCACCTGATGTCAGCTTCGATCCCGAAGAACGGACGATGCGGGCAGCGCCTCAAAATCGGAACACTCCACAGCCTTGGAACAAATGCAGAACATTTGGCTTGAGGGAGACAGGAGGCGCGCCCTACAGCGGCATTGGGTCGGTCGGCTCCTGGAGCGAAACCGTGAGTGCGTTGAAAGAAATTCTTGTCCCCCTGATGGGCCGTCCACTGTGCGCGGGCTTCCCGTCACCGGCGGATGACTACGTAGAAGAGGCGCTGGATCCGGCGCGCCTGATCGTCACTAATCCCGCCTCAACCTTCATGTGGCGGGTCGTCGGCCGCAGCATGATTGGCGCAGGCATCAACGACGGCGACTATGCCGTGGTTGATCGGTCGCTGACGCCCAGGGCTGACGACGTTGTCGTAGCCATCATCGACGGCCTGCCCAGCGCCAAGCGTGTCGTCCGACTGCGGGGCGGGCGACTGGCTCTCGACTTCGACCACCCGGACATGGGGCCGCTGGTCTTGGACGAAGCCAGTGAGGCGATGATCTGGGGCGTCGTGACCTGGTCGCTGACGCCGCATCGGCCGGCGCCGCGATGAACGACCGGGTCTTCGCCCTCTCGGACGGCAACAGCTTCTACTGCTCCTGCGAGCGGGTGTTTGATCCTCGCCTTGAGGGCCGCCCGGTCATCGTGCTGTCGAACAACGACGGCTGCGCCGTGGCGCGGACGCCAGAGGCCAAGGCCTTGGGCATCGAGATGGGCGCGCCCTGGTTCAAAATCCGCAAGCTGTGCGAGGCCAACGGCGTCGTGGCCAGGTCTTCGAACTACGTGCTGTATGGCGACATGAGCCGGCGCATGAATGAGATCTACCGCGCCCACGCCCAGGACGTCGAAGTCTACTCCATCGATGAGAGCTTCCTCGACTTCACCGGCATGCTCGAGCCGGCAGCTCATGCCCGCGCGATGAGGCGGACCGTGCGACAGTGGACCGGGATCCCGACCTGTGTCGGCCTCGGCCCGACGCGGGTGCTGGCCAAGGCCGCCAATCAGCTCGCCAAGAAGCGGCCCGAACTCGACGGGATCTGCGACCTGACCTCGGGCGCCGCCCGGGACGCGCTACTGCCCCAGCTGACGATCGAGGACGTGTGGGGTGTTGGTCGTGCGTCCGCCGGCAAGCTGCGCGCGATCGGCGTGAACACCGCAGCAGATCTGCGCGGCCTCGACGCACGCGTCGCCCGCCAGCTGCTGACCGTGACGGGCGAGCGGCTGGTGCGCGAGATGAACGGCGTGCTTTGTCTGGATCTCGAGATCACGCCGCCTGGGCGCAAGGGCATCGCGGTCACCCGATCGTTCGGGGCGCCGATTACTCAGCTGGCCGATATGCTGGAAGCGACGGCCTTCTACGCGACCCGCGCGGGCGAGAAGCTGCGCCGGTACGGAATGCTGGCCCCCCAGATGCAGGTCTTCTTCCACACCAGCCGGTTCGCGGACGGGCCAAGCCGTTCAGTGTCGGGCGTCGCGACCCTGCTCGAGCCCACGTCGGACACGCTGGAACTGGTGCGGGCGGCGTCAGCCGCAACCCGCCGCCTATGGCAGCCTGGCTATCGGTACGCCAAGGCGGGCATCATCTTGGAAGACTTGGTCACGCCGGCCCAGGCGCCGCGATCGCTGCTGGCCTTGGCCGACCCGCGACGCGATGCGCTGATGACGGCGATGGATGCGGTGAACAGCCGCTTCGGGCGCGGTGCACTGTCGTCGGCCCAGTCGGGCGTGGCACGCGCCTGGACGGTTCGGGCCGACATGAGAAGCCCGGCCTATACGACCAGACTGTCAGAGACGCCGATTGCAACCGCTTGAAATGAGCGGCCCATATTCCGGACCTCTGCTTCATCTTCCGGCATTGCGAATACAATGAAGGTCCAGATTCTGCCTCCGACCGTCAGCTCCGTCGGTAGCGGGGTATGTCGCAAATGCGCCAGAAGCGGTCATTTACTGTCGGCCGCAAACACGACATTCAGGGTGCGTTCGAGAGTCCGCTTTCCGGCCGACAAGCCAAGACTGTTCCCGACCCAATAGAGAAGTTCAACACGTCAGCTATCGGAGCACCCTCAACTGATCAAAAGCCTTGCCTCAGAGTGAGCGGCTGCTGGGCTGATTTCTCGATACGCCTGCATGACCGATCCTCGTCCATTGCATGCCAAGACGTTTGACGGGCAACTCTGAAACCGGATTTTCGTCGGACGTGGCGTCGCCTTGATCATCGATCGGTATCAGGCCAGGGTCGCGCCGAGGATTCCGAACAGCAAAGTCAGATGCGGGACCCCAAATACGATCGTGAGCCAGACCGGACGATCAGGTCTGAGCGTCGGCAGGTTTGGCCATGTCATGACGGCGGCTCCCACCCCGAAGGCTCCGATGGTCACCGGGACCAGCCACCAAAGGGGGGACACATCGTTCCAGGGGCCAAAGGCGTGCAACACCACCAGGGTAACGGCCGCGTCCAGCCCGGCGAGCGCCAGAGACAGGCGGGATTTCGCTGAGAACAGCCACGATCGACTGCTGGCGGACGCCGCGAAGGCTCCCATAAATGCGGTTGCGAGGACCAGCCAGATCAGGGCGATCATTCTGCACCCATGAGGCTGAGCCCGAGGCTGTCGACCGAGTTAGACGTGTTGGTGAGGATGACCACGGCGCGATCGGCTCCGCGATCAAAGCCAATCCAGCTCGCAAAACCGCCGGTCATGCCATTGTGCCAGGTGACCTCGCCCGTGATGTGCCATCCGTAACCGATACGGGATCTTGCCCCGGCTGGCCTGCGCGGTTCTGT
>Ga0265296_1000536_pt1 | contig 55729 bp, 49 predicted proteins | sample MunlanPumphouse1_FD_189073 | JGI IMG/M metagenome (GOLD analysis project Ga0265296, IMG submission 189073) | Groundwater microbial communities from a municipal landfill in Southern Ontario, Canada - Pumphouse #1 | ecosystem: Environmental > Aquatic > Deep subsurface > Groundwater | place...
GCTTCCTTTACGCAAACGGCATTTTTCACAAACTGCTGTTCCACGTCAACGTAATCGACAAGGGAGATGATCGGCCTGATCTTCTTCTCCCATTCCTTACCGTCACCAAAGAACTGCCCGCCTTCCCGCCCGGAGCGCAGGGTTCCGATTATGGGGAGCGAACATTCCTTTTTACACAGCTGCACCAGCTTCTTCGGATTGCCGTCCATCAGGTCAAACCTGAGCTCAATCATATCGGCACCCTGCTCCTGTGCACGGGACGCCTGGAGCGGATCCGTGAGCGCTGCAACGATCTTCATGTACCGTGGTGTTGGCCGGCAATTCACAAAAAGATACCCAAGAGACACGTTCTGGCGACCACTACGGATTTTAGTATAACCCTCACTGTTCCAGCGGACCGGTAAAAGATATTAAGGAAATCCGTCAAGGAAATCACCACGGATCCATTATTATCCTGATTGTTTCGGAGGGTCTTCCAGAAGATACCTGTTTATCCCCTTTAAAGCAATACATCTATCACAGTCATGGCAGGCAACGCAATCCCCCCGTATATCCACCAGTTTATCGGCGCAATAATAAAATGCGTAAGTCTTGTCATTATTATTCCCTGTGCAGCTGCATTTCTCTTCTCCCAATCTATTCCGGCAACACTCGCGATTATCACAAGCACACTGATTATTGAATATGGTGCAGCGCCGATCGGCATCGGTCTCGGCCTTCATCCCGTATTTGTTCTTCTGATCCTTACCTCTGTAGCATTGGGAATCACCCTGTTCATGTTCGATATCTTCGACACCATGGGCATGCATTCCGAACGGGTAGCACGGTTTCTTGCACGTTCAGAAGAGAAGGCAAAACAATTCCCCTACCTTTCACGGTACGGAATCTACGGGCTCGTTCCCTGTGTCCTCACCCTTGGTCTCTATGTTTGCCCGCCACTTTCGTGGGCACTTGCATGGCACAGGAATCGATCTATCCTCCTGATCATGGGAGGGTTTGTCGGCATCTCGGTAATCCTTATCCTGTTAACACTCGGATTGTTCAGCATCATCTTTCATTGAGAGGAGAACTTCTTGTCCGACCATTCCCGCACACCTGTAAAAAAAATCCTGCCCGAGCTGCTCGCCCCCGCCGGTTCACCCGAAGCGTTCCGGGCCGCAATTGCAGCCGGTGCTGATGCAGTCTACCTGAGCGGTAAGCGGTTTGGCGCACGGAAATTTGCCGCCAATTTCTCGGATGCGGAGATCGAAGAGTCGGTCAGTTTTGCCCATCCCCGTGGTGTGCGGGTGTACGTAACGGTCAATACGCTCATTCATGCCCGGGAGATCGCAGGCACGATTGACTACCTTATCTGGCTGTACTCAATAGGTGTTGATGCGGTTCTCATCCAGGACATCGGAGTCGCTGCGTTAGCACGGGAGATTATTCCCGGTCTCGTCATCCATGCCTCCACCCAGATGACCATCCACAATGCAGATGGAGTGAGGTGGGCGGCAGAACAGGGATTTTCCCGGGTCGTGCTCGCCCGTGAACTCTCACTTACTGAAGTGGAGCGGATCGCTCACGATACCAAGGATACCGGCATCGGACTCGAAGTCTTTGCCCATGGTGCGCTCTGCTACGGGTATTCCGGGCAATGTCTCCTCTCTTCTGTTATTGGTGGCAGGAGCGGGAACCGGGGTATGTGTGCCCAGCCATGCCGGAAACCTTACACACTCATCACCGCTGCAACCGACTCCTATGGCAGACCGGAAAAGATGCAGCCACTTCCATCCCGGGGGCAGTATCTCCTTTCACCAAAAGATCTCTGCACGTACCGGCACCTGCCGGCTCTTGTCGCTTCACCCATTGCCTCGCTCAAGATTGAGGGGCGAATGAAATCACCGGAGTATGTGGCGGTAGTTGTAGCAGCATACCGGCGGGCTCTTGATGCTATTGCTGCGGGAACGACTCCCCCTCCTGATGAGATGAATAATCTCCTTCTCGCATTCAACCGTGGTTTTACTGCCGGGTATATCTTCGGCGATCGACACAAGGCACTCATGGGCAGGGATGCACCCGACAACCGGGGATTATATATCGGCAGGGCCAGCCGGTACGACGCAAAAACAAGAACTGCATCCATCAGAATCGAGAACGATATTTTTCCAAAGCCGGGAGACGGGCTGTTTTTTGCCGGACACGACAATTTTACCAGACAGGATCATTTTACCGGACAGAACCGTATTACCAATAAGGACAATTTTACGGCACAAGACCATATCACCGGACAGGACAGTTTTACTAGACAAGACCGTATCACCGGAAAGGACCGTTTTACCAGACAGGATCGTATTACCGGAAAAGACACGTTAACCGGGCAGGAAAGACCGGAAGAGCAATTCGGGTTCTCTCTCAATACCGTCCCTGTCCGGACGAAAGGGGAGATCCAACTTCCTGTCCCGCAACCGGTCAGTCCGAACACCAGGGTATACATCACGTCATCCGTGGATCTGGCAGCCCATGCCCGGCAGATCATCAGTCACCCCTCCACCATCCTGCGTCATCCGGTGCCACTCGATCTTACCGTTTCTGTTGATGACCGCGACAGACTTTCCCTTGAAGGTCGTATCCATCCGGGAAACGATCGGGAAATCATCGTCTCCCATTCACCGGATATCACTCTTGTACCGGCCGAATCCCGCCCGCTCACCGCTGAACTGATGGAGCAGCAGATGAGAAAGAGCGGGGGAACACCGTTTGTCATCGAAACGGTGATGATGCAGCACCTTGGCAACCTGTTCGCCCCGCTGGCGGAACTGAACCGGGCACGCAGGGAGTTCCTTACCTTCGCTGAATCAGAACTTGTGGCAGCATCCCGCCCATCCAAAGAACAGGTAGAGCGTGCAAAATCCCGCTGGCAGGATAAGGCAGCTGATTATCCCGAAGCAACACCGACTGCGTCCCCTGTCAAATCCGCATCCCCGCTCAGTCTCGCGGTCTATGCCGATTCGCTTGACGCGGTTCGCATGGCAGCGGAGTCGGGGTGTGACCGGGTATATTTCGAACCGGATATCCCGGTTGAAGGGATGTCTTCGTGCTGTAGCCATCCTGTGCATAGGGGAACAACAGAACAAATCCAAACTGCCATTGAACTCTGCCGGGCCCATAACATCTCCCTTGTCTGGAAACTCCCCCGGATAACCCGGACTGCATTTACCGACACGGTTCTTCCGTTAGTGCCGCAGACAGCAGAAATGGGAATAGCCGGTATCATGGTTGAAAATCCCGGCATGATTCATGCAATCCACACGATCGCACCGCTCACAACAATCTCCGGCTCTACCGGGCTCAATGTGTTCAACCATGCAACGGCAGGAAAACTATCTTCGCAGGTACAGCTGCTTACCCTGTCACCGGAACTCTCGCGGGAAGAATGCAGGTTGTTAATTTCTGCTGCCCGTAAGCAGGGACTTGATACATCATTTTCCATGATTGTGCAGGGAATTATCGATGCGATCATCTCTGATGACTGTCTTCTCGAACCCCACCAGCATTGCAGGGGTGATGCCGGAAAACAAAACGAGGTATTTTACGGCATCCGGGACTCTACCGGCCACCTGTTTCCGATCCGCATCGATAATGAATGCAAGACCCATATCGGCAACTCTGCTGAGCTCTGTCTTGTGGATCACTTGCCTGAAATCATCGACATGGGCATCAGTGAAGTGGTGATTGATGCCCGGGGACGAACCGAAGCTTACGTTTCTGAGATGACGCGCATCTACCGCACAGCAATTTCCGCAATTTCTGCAACGCCAGCCCGGACAGCAGGAGCAGAAAAGCAGGTACAGGCACTCAAAGACCGGATTAAAAAGATCTCTCTGGGAGAGATCACCGCGGGTCATTTCATACGAGGGCTCAAAGAATCATAAAAAGCCGGCAATGCAGGTACTGGTTTTTTTTAACAACCTTCATCAGGTAAAAAATCGCAATCGTCTAATCAGGACTCAATCATAAGGAGTGTCAGATATGCCTTCACCACTGATCCTTGTCAACCTCAAAACGTACCGGGAGGGAATGGGCAACCGTGCCCACATGATCGCACAGGCAGCAGAACTCGTTGCGCGTGAAAGCGGGGTTACCATTGGTATCGCACCATCCTATATTGATCTTCACCCGCTCAGTCACCACTTTGACATCCCGGTCTATGCACAGCATGTGGACGGATGTGAACCCGGTGCAAACACCGGGCATATAACCGTCGATGCAATCAAGACTGCCGGTGCAGCAGGATCACTCGTAAACCACTCGGAGCGGCGCCTCACTCTTGCGGATATCGAAGCTTCGGTCAGGGGCCTTGCAGCCCACGACCTTATGTCGGTGGTCTGTACAAACAATGAATTGGTCAGTGCTGGTGCCGCGGGACTCGGACCGGACTATGTGGCAATCGAACCGCCGGAACTCATCGGAAGCGGGGTCTCGGTCTCAAAGGCGAACCCGGATATTATAAGGCGTTCAGTTGCCGCCGTGCATGCAGTAAATCCATCAGTAAAAGTGTTGACCGGGGCAGGTATCCAGTCAGGGGAATGTGTGAAGATAGCAGTAGATCTCGGTACTGACGGCGTACTGCTCGCATCAAGCGTGGTAAAAGCCAAAGATCCGGGCGCGATTCTCCGGGATCTTGTATCAAAACTCTGAAAAGTAAAAATCCTTAATCTTCTTTTAAGAGGGTTGTATTATTTGTGGAGTAAATACCAGGCTCCGACAATTACCACAAATATCACAACGCCGATTCCGATTACGGTCATACTGCTAATCTCATTTGATTCTTCTCCCATGTGAAACACATTCCCGGGATGTTAATCAACGACAGGTAATCATTTTATTTTTGTATAAATATGTTCCGGGAATGCTACGATAAGGTCCTTGTGGGATTGTCACAGGTCCTGTAAAAAAAGTGATGCTATTGAATAATGGTGAATCGATCAGACAATCAGCGAGATCAGGTCATGTTTGGTAATAACGCCACGGACAATCCTGCCCTCCACAACCAGCACCGCGTGATTCTGCTGGAGGATATTGATCACGGTCTCCACATCCATGTCCGGAGGAACCGTAGGAAATCCCGGTTCCATAAAATCCCTGACAATAAACAGGTGGGTCTTGTGAAGGCGCTGCTGCTCGATTGCCTTTACAATCACGGTCTCTGAAATACATCCAACCGGAGAACCGCGTTCAATGACCGGCAACTGTGAGATATTATTCTTCTCAAAGATCTCGACGGCTCGGGTGATTGCATCCTGGGGCTGGACCGAAAGCACCGGCATATGCATTATCTGCGCTGCCTTGATCTTCTTGGGCTCAGCACTGTTGAGCACCACAATGATCTTGTTGAGCGTGCTTACACGGGGGTCCACATTTCCTGCTTCAATCCGTGCAACCATCGACTGGCTGATACCGGCGCGTTTGGCAAGCTCAGTCTGTCTCATGCCAAGAGATTCGCGGCGGGTCCGGAGTTCTTCGGGGGTTGGAATATGCATTCTGATTACTGATGGTTATTAAAAGTAATCAATCTTATGTTCGCTTCAATATATCATGGACTAATACTGTTCTCGTTGAACTACCCTTCCAGACAATAACACTTAATACCACATTGCATGTATCCATTGGATAAGGAAAAGAACCCATGTCACGTCACCTGATCCCGGAAGCAAAGGGGTATGAGATTTTACAAAAGATCGGCGTACCGATTCCCCGGTATGCATTTGTCAGAAATATCACTGAGGCGGTATCTGCTGCCGAAATGACGGGATTTCCTTTGGTTTTGAAAATAGTCTCTCCCCAGGTTGTCCATAAAAGCGATGCCGGCGGCGTGATTACCGGTATCCGGAATAAAGAAGTCCTGCTGGGAGCGTATGACAAGATCCTCAGCAATGCCCGGAATTATGATCCAACCGCAACGATTGAAGGGATCATGGTCGAGCAGCAACTCGAAAAAGGACTTGAGATCATCATTGGCGGGAGGATCGACCCGGCGTTTGGAAAAGTGATCACCATTGGCATGGGGGGGACACTGGTCGAACTGATAAAAGATGTATCTATACGGGTGCTCCCGGTAACTACAACAGACATCAATGCCATGCTCCACGAACTCAACGGGTACCGGCTTATCAAAGGATTCAGGAATGAACCACCCCGTGACAAGGAAGCATTGGTCAACCTCATCGATACGATTGCACGTTTTTTTATGGATAGCACAGAAATCGTTGAGTTCGATATCAACCCGGTATTTCTCTATGAGCACGGGGTGTGTGCAGTGGATGCCCGGTTCTATATGGAGGATACCCCCTTTACGGAAACAACAGAACCCGCCCGGCCACTTACCGGCGAACTGCTCAACATCAAATCCATCGCATTGATTGGTGCATCTGCTGAACCCAACAAGGTAGGCTATGCGGTCCTTCGCAATCTCCTTGCGTTTCCCGGAACGCTCTACCCGGTAAACCCGAAGTACCCCCAAATCCTTGGCCGGACCACCTACCCTTCACTCACGTCGATCCCTGGTCCGGTCGATGTTGCAGTCGTTGTTGTCCCGGCAAGAGTTGTCCCATCGATAGTAGAAGAAGCCGGGAAGAAAAAAATCCCCCTCGTGGTGATCATCTCTTCGGGATTCCGGGAGAGTGGGCTAGCGGGAAGTGAATTAGAAGATCGTGTCACTGCCCTTGCAAAACAATACAATATCCGTATTATGGGTCCCAACTGTTTAGGGGTCATGTTCCCGCACCAGGGAATCAATACTACCTTTGATCCGGTCTCGCCAAAACCCGGAAACTTAGCCTTCCTGTCCCAGAGCGGGGCGATCATTACCACGATGGTTGACTGGAGCCTGCCCGAAGAGATCGGATTTTCCGAGGTAATCAGTGTTGGTAACCAGGCAGATCTCACGTTTGAAGACTATATCCAGTTTGCCGCCGGTGATCCAGACACAAAAGCCATAATTATGTATGTAGAGCAGATCCGAAAAGGGCGGCGCTTCATGGAGATCGTCCGGAAGGTCACGCCAAAAATGCCGGTTGTAGCGATAAAAGCCGGCTCGTCAAAAATTGGCCAGATGACCGCTGCATCCCATACAGGTTCGCTCGCGGGCAGTTATGACGTGTACCAGGCAGCATTCTGGCAATCCGGGGTCATCCCTGCTCGATCCATGCGGGAAGCATTCCAGACCGCTGAACTCCTCGCATCCGAAGGGTATCCCAAAGGAATACGTGCGATAGTAATCAGCAATGCCGGCGGTTTTGCGGTCCTGTCTTCCGATTACGCAGAGATGATGGGTATCGAGTTGGTTGAGTTTCCCCAGACGGTCATCAAAGAACTCGACTCCATCCTGCCCGTGGACTGGAACCGGCGCAACCCCATCGACATGGTTGGGGATGCAAGCGCAGACCGGTTTGCACGTACGTTTGATGTGATGATCCACAACCAGGAACTCTGGGATATTGCCTTTATTATCGCCGTGCCATCTGCTATCTCCGATCCTATTCGTGTCGCAAACGAGCTGGTCCGGTTCTCAAAAAGCACGCACAAGATGATTGTCGGATGTATGATTGGCGGCGATTCGATGAAGACACCGCTGCGGATATTGAGGGATTCAAATATACCGAATTTCCCGGATCTCGAAGATGCGTTTAAGGCTGTAGGAAATATCTGCCGGCATATCTGCTGGGAAGAGTTCCACGGGCGCCGGTGCAGTAACGACAATAAGTGACCGTTCGATCGATCGGAATTACAGCGTGATCTTCTTTAAGATCTGACCGTTCCGGAAGATTGAAATCACGCCACCACTCTGGGAGACAACGATACCCACCGTTTTGGTTACCTGTGTAATAGCGGCTACCGAGTTATGCCGCGTACCCATTCCCCCGGGGAGTTTTACGCTGCTTGTGTCAACGGTAATGTAACGTCCCACGGAGTCTACGAATCCATCCCCCGTGATGACAAAAGCGCCATCGAGCTGGGCCAGTGCCTTGATATTTTCCTTGAGCCCCGGGTTTGTGACAAGACGGGCCTCGGGTTTGTGCCCTTCGAAGGGGTTTAAGATGATCTGGCGGGACTTTTCCAGCACATTTTTGGTATCGCCGATAAGAAATGTCGTGCCGACCGGTTTTCCTTCCCTGCCCTCGATCGAGATCTCCGTGCAGATGTGAAAGACCGCATCAAAGACTTCTTCATGCACATCGCTGTCTGCTATAACGAGATCCTTCCAGGTATCCGTGCTAATACGCACTACGCCGTCCCGTTTCCGGTCCGTGATGTCGTGACCTATACAGAGAATCTCCACAATATGGCCCATGTCATCCCGGATGGCTTTGTTGATCCAGGCGATCCAGACCCGGTCACCATTGCGCCGGACATTTTCATTCACGTTGACGGCATATCCTTCGGCATTGAAACCGAGATCATCGGCCATCATCGAGAGATCGTTACCGGAGCGTGTCTTTGCCGGAACAATCGTGCTGTTCACGTTCTTGCCAATCACTTCGTCACTGGAATAATCAAAGAACGTGAGAGCATAGTGGTTGAAGAAGGTGATAGTACCCTGCATGTCCATCCGTATGATGATGCTCTGGGTATTCTGCACTACCTCGCGGTACTTTGCTTCACTCTCCTTTAACGCATCGGCAATTTTCTGTTTTTCTGAAATATCGGTTACGACAAACGTTCCGCCTTTACTGATATCATGGGGATCAAGAGGCAGTACCTGGAGTTGGCAGGCCACAATTTTTTTATCCCGTTTCACAAACTGCCAGCTCGCATGCGATACTCCCTGTACATCCCGTTTAATCTGCAATTCACGGGCAAGGAGATCATATTCATCGGGAGAAGAAAGAAAGGTCCGAAGCTCTTTTCCCACCAGCTGCGACTCTTCAAAGCCGAGCATTGCCGGGAACTGGCGGTTGACCCACTCGATGATGCCGTTTCTTGCCTGGAAAATACCCAGCGGGGTTGCAGAGAGGATGGTGGCAAGCTGCTCATTCTGGGCCTTGGTCTCGCGCTCGGTTTTTTTGCGCAGCAGGGTTTGTTTGATCAGGTTGACCATCTCAAAAACCTGCGGGCGGATGTCACCGGTCTTGGGGAACGTGATCTCGGTTCCGTGGGCGACTTCCATGACAGCAATTTTTCCCGGACCCCGCCGCCCGAGTAATATCACCGGGGTTACATTTCCTATAGATTTGAGATATTTTATGAATTCGATACCATTCATATCCGAGACGAACTCAATGCCATTTACATCGGGCTGCTGCTCGTAGGCAACGACCACATCGTAATTGCGTCCTTTGAGTTTCTCTATTGCCTGTTTTAAGGAATGAGCATTATCGATCTTGATCTCACCGGTCTTTTCTAATAACGAGCGCACCTGTGCGAAAAGATCCGTGGAGTCATCGATAAATAAAACAGATATCATCGGGGATCTCCCGGAAGAAATTGTGTTAAATTCACTAATAACAGGTGGATGGCTGAATGATAAATAGTTGTTCCAGAATACGAGCTGGAGTAAAAGGTTAAAAAAAATCGGATGTAAAAAAAATTATTCGGTGTGCTGGACAATTGCCAGCTGGTACATCCAGTCCATGAGCGGGTTGCATTCCTCTACAACGCACTCAAGTTCGCAACCGATACAGGGAATTAATTCATCACCGGCAAGCAGATCGCAGGGATTGACCGGCATCTGCCGGCCTTTTAAGAGATACGTCTTGATCCCGTCTTTTTTGAATTCGATCCGATCGATGAGTTCGCCCTCTTCAAGTTTCTTGACAATGCGCGAACACTTCCGGCTATCAACACCCAGCTCTTTCCAGAGCTCGCTCTGAAGAATGCCTTCAGGTTTTGACTGAATCAGTTTCAGTGCTTCATCTACAGGATCGTCCATCAGGTCTCACCATTGATCATTTCAGATAACCGGCGCGATGGTCAGGATATTGTTGCCCCGGATCACAACGGTTCCAAGGCTCCTGCCCCGCTGGTTATCAACAAACTCAATCGTCTCGTCCATGTGGATGTTTAAATATTCATCCACCGCAACGAGGCGGCCCTGCAGTTTCCTGCCTTCGTCTTTGATCTCTACAGATATTTTTGAATCCACGAGTGCAAACACTTTTTTTATTGGCAAAACAATTCCGTTAACCATCTGCCCTAATTTGGGATGTAAGATAATTAAAGTTTGCTCATTGCACTATTCCGAAGTCCAATTCCGGAATCTTTTGCAATGCCGGAATTTTTATGCCAATTATGCCGGACAGGATAATTTTTTTAAAAAGTTAGAACCGTTTATCCACAAGTATCTGCATAGTTTCAAAAAGGATACTGCTATCCTTAATGCCCTTTGTCGATTAAAACATATCCGGAGAAGACAGCTATGGTCGCACTGACAACGGAGATCAAGGAGTCGCTTACCTGGACAAAAACTGTGTTCCTGGCGACATCATCAAAGAACCGTGTGCCAAACGTCGTCCCGATCGGGGCATTCAAGCTCCTCGACGATGAAACCCTGCTCATATCGGACCAGTTCTTCCACAAGACCATGCAGAACATGGTAGAGAACCCGGTGATTGCTCTCTCTTGGTGGGGAGAGAAGGGAGGTTTCCAGATCAAGGGGCCGGTGACCATCCACACGAACGACGATATTTTCAGGCAGGATGTGGCGTGGATGAAGGAAATCAGGCCCAATCTCGCACCGAAGTCCGCGGTTGTTATGAAGATTGCAGAGGTCTATCACGTGAAGCCCGGAGCCGATGCCGGGAAGAAGATACTCTGAAGTAATTTCAATTGTTTCAGAGATTCAAATGTGGGGATTTAGATATTAACAGCCAATTTTTTTTTAATTAATTCACAGGCAGCAGTGTGTTATTAAAAAATAGTTCTTCGCTGTTTAATAGTGGAAATCGTGGGGAAAATCAATAATTTAGAATTTATGATGTTCCCTCGCCTCAGGGCCTCTCCGAGGCACGGCGGGGCAAGGGGGTTTCAATATTTTGTACCTAAAACCGCCGCGGGGGCGCCCCTTCGGGGGCGGCGGCGTTCATCTTATGCGGGGGTATGGGGGCATCAGCCCCCATTTTTGTAACCAATCCGATACATGCGTTACCCGCTAAAAAGAAAACTCAAAAAAATTATTCCCCGATAGGTTCCCAACGGCCGCGGAACTGTTTCTCAATTCCCGGTAACGTGGTATATTCCATCTCTTCTAAAGAAAGCCGGTGAGGCTCAAAGGGGCCCTGGTCCCGTATCATGTCGGCAAGCTCATTACAGCGTGCCCGGACGCGGTCAAACCCGACATCATCAAACATATCAGCCGGGCCGATAAGTTCGCCATTACAGATCTGGAAACCCAGACAGATGCATCGCGGCGGGCCATCAAACCGGGTCATGTTGGCATCGCAGACACCGACCGGCATGAACGGACCGTGATGGGATCCCCGCATCCAACCGGCAACGATGGTCGGGGTGCAGAACGGTTCGATCACTTCCCCGACTGAGGGAAGTCCGCTCTGGGCACGGACAATCATAACCGGATCATCCTTACCTACGTACCTGCCAGCAGTAAGATTCAGTTTCTCCGTGCTTGTCGATGCGGCAATCATACCGTCTTTTCTATAAACATACTTGACCACGTAACGAGAACAAGCACCAATGTACGAGAGAAGAGTGTAAGTCTCTTCTGGACATTTGAACGTGATACGCCGTTTCTTGATAACATCGTGGACTTCAAAGATGAAGCCTTCATGCATGCTGGGATCGATAACCAGACCGGACGTGTTGAACGGATCGGCAAAGATTTTGTACAAGAAGAAGTTCCATGCACCGGGTTCTGTTTTATCTGCCATGAATATGAGAACCGGATCAGATCCCCTTTCCTCAAATTCCATCTCTGCAACACCGGGTCCAAGCCCCCTCACATTACCAGAGAATGCATCGGAGAGCATATCCTGACCTGCCCCATAGAGCTTCATGCTCTTTGCAATTTTTGTGCATTCCATGAAAACGTCCCATGCCAGCTTATGGACATTTTCATCATCCACGCCATGGGCATGCGTCATGATCAGTTCAAGGTCATCGCCGCAGTGCGTGACAAAGGAATCGATGAGGAGCTTGCCCTTTTGCTCCTTTAACATCTTTGCTGCTTTTTCCAAAAGCTTCGGGTGTGTGCGGGAGTGCCCGGGAAAACTTCCCACATCCGCTTTAATCACAGAAATCGTCGTTTTTGGCATGAGAGATCACTGTATAGAATCTCTCTCCTGTATAAAAAAATGGCGCTGGTTTATTTTTTCATGGCCTTTCTTACGACAGAGGCAGAACCATACGCACTGAATGCTTTGAAAAAGACGAGACTTTCCGCATAAGCCATTGCCCGGATTGCCTGTTCGGTATCTTCATCTACGGAATAGATCTGTTTGAAAAATTCCTTTATGGCCATTTTGCAGTTCCCGTCAAACACCTGTTTGTCCTTTTTCCCGGGATTTAACGGACGGTATTTCTGGAGTGTCCATTCCTGGATCTCTTTATAGAGAGCGGGTTCGTACACCTTAAAGATATCAAAGACTACGTCCTGCCAGAAGGTTCCGACATTTCCTTTTATGATATCTCCTTTCGGGAAATGCTGGTTGATGAGATCCCGGGGAGTGCCGGTGATACCGTGCTGGGCAATGCCAACATGGAGGTTGTTATCCCGCAATGCTTTTGCAACCGCCTTTGTCTGCGGGATATCGATAGAGAGCTGTTCGACAACGTTTCCCGCCTCATCATATACATGCCCGTGCGTACTTCCGTTTGCAATCGCAATCACCTGCGGAGATACATCGTTCTCCTGCAGGGCTTTGATGAATTCGACTGCTTCTTCTGGCTTTGTCAGGATAAGTCCCTGCCCGTCTTTCCGGCCAATCTCCCCGACCTCCACTTCAAGGCCGAACTCTTTACCTTTCATCTTGTTCTTTATGTGGTGGGCCAGGTCTGTGGTCGCAAGAATATTCTTTTCGAGTTCCTGCCGGACATTTTTTCCATCGAAATTAAAGAGATGGGAGGCATCGATAGCAAACGACGTATACCCGGCTTCAATCTGGGCATCGATCAACTGTTTGGTCCCTGCAATCTCTTCAGGAGAACCGGTTTTTACCGAGATGTGATCTGCGTGGAGTGCCCAGATGTCGAACCCTACTGCTTTTGCAGCTTCGTTCATTTTTTCTGAGAATGTTTTTGGGGTAAACCCGGTATACCCGCCTTTTAAGTCGCATTCAGACCGGGCAAGCTCCATAAATACTGCAGAATCGGTATCCTTTGCAGCCTTAAAAATTCCCTCTGCTACGGTTGCAATCCGAATATTTGCAGCCATGATAATTGTTTTTTTGCCGGAGATACCACCCAGTATTGTTGAACCGGGGATTGGACCAAAGGTGTTCTGCTGCATAGATCTTCACTCCTGTTTAAAGCACTCATCACGCATAAACGTTTCAATCAGCCGTATCTCTTCTTTACCACCGACATAGATGGGGGTGACATCGTCAATCCCGGTCGGTTGTAAATTCAGGATATCGGCCTTTCCATTGCTGATTGCTCCCCCGGCTTCACAGATGATCTTACCCATGGGGTTTGCTTCATAGAGCAATCTCAGTTTTCCTTTTTCCCTTCCCTTAAAACCGGGATAGGTAAACACGCCGCCCTTATGGAGAATCTGGTGGACGTCGGCAACAAAGCAGCCACTGAACCGGAGTTTATATCCTGAATGCTCGAGTTTCTCTATCCATCGTGCGTGAGCAGGGAGGTAATCCCGCCTGAGAGCACCGGGTGCGTATATTTTCCCTTCCGGAATTTTAAGATCCTCGTGCCTTAAGTAAAATTCACCATTATCGTCGAGGGCAAATTCATGGACTCCTTTTCCGGTAGTAAAGGTAAAGGTAGTCAGGGGACCGTAGAGGATGTACAGGGCAGCAATCATTGTCGCGCCCTTTTCAAGCACGTGACCGGGATAGACGCCGATGATAGAACCCGTACAGAGGTTTACATCGATAAGCGATGATCCGTCAAGAGGATCGATAACAACCCCAAAATTGTTCTTCGGTTTTTCAACTTCGATGATCTTATGCTGCTCTTCGGTTGCGATATACCGGACAAGATGTGCCTTTTGTAATCCGGAGATGAACACATCATCCGCGTACATGTCGAGAGCCATCTGCTCTTCGCCGTACATATTTTTGGTCTTTTCATCTGCCGGGGTCTTCCTGATAGAACAGAAAAATCCTTTTTTTACCTGTTGGGCCTGTTGAGCCAAAAAGAGGATTAACTCTTCTAAGTTTTTTTCTGTCCCTGCACGGACAAGGAAATCTTTGAGTAGCATTTTTACATCCTTCCTCTAAACCAAAGAGTTAGTAAACCTGTTGATTATCCAATTGGATTTTTTAATTATCTGTGTAGTCGTATGATTCCGTGGTTTATCAGGATTATTATCCTGCTGTAAAGTAAGGGCCTATTTCCCCCGTCCCTTATCCATGAGAAACAGTCACAGTCATTACGTCACATCCTTGCTATCTCTCATGGATGATTGAGATTGAAGATAGAGGAAAAATCTGTTTTTATTTTCTTATGGAATCATTAAAAAAAATGACCGGGTTTTCGTACCGGAAAATAATTAAACCGGCTGTCATTACAGTAGCTCTTAGTGCATAGTCATCATCTGTCTGAACAATTCACAAGACGCAAAAAGGTCACGTATACATCAGAAATGAGCATTTCTGGTGACTGGAAGAAGATACAGTGGGACCTAAAGACTCGTGGAACTGGGAAGATATCCGGGCTGGGGCTCGCCGAACCATTATCGGTGCCAAGAAAAACGTAGAAGACCCCTCGATATTCCATAAGATTGCCTTAATACCAATCCTGGCATGGATTGGACTGGGTGCAGACGGCGTCTCATCATCGTCATATGGCCCTCCTGAAGCGTTCGTCGCACTTGGTAACCATACCTACCTTGCAATTTTCCTCGCATTGGGCACTGCATTCACCGTTTTTATTATCTCCTATGCCTACACCCGAATCATCGAACATTTTCCCGGAGGTGGCGGAGGGTATATTGTGGCAACACACACAATAAGCCAACGGGCAGGGGTTATATCCGGCAGCGCCCTCCTCATCGACTATATGCTGACTATCACGGTTTCCATTGCGGCCTGTGCCGATGCAATTTTTTCATTTGTGCCTTCTCCGTATCAGCCGTACAAACTCGTGGTTGCATGCCTGCTCATTATACTTTTGATTGAGATGAACCTGCGGGGAGTCAAAGAGTCGGTCCTAACACTTGCACCAATTTTTCTCGTATTCATCGTTGCTCATGCACTGCTCCTTGGGTATGGGATTTTTGCTCATGCTCCCCAGATTGGCGGGGTCACCGCAGGGTTCCAGTCAGGACTCGCGGGTGATCTGGCAACGGTTGGTGTGATTGGAGTCCTTGCCATTTTCTTCCGGGCGTATTCACTTGGAGGTGGAACATATACCGGGATCGAAGCGGTAGCAAATGGTATGCAGATCATGCGTGAACCGAAAGTAAAGACCGGGAAACGGACTATGGGATACATGGCAGTCTCGCTCGCACTGCTTTCCGGGGGACTTTTCTTGTGCTACCTGCTCTGGAATATTCACCCGGTCCCGGGTCAGACCCTGAATGCCGTACTGGCGACATCAGTCTTTGGGAGCTGGCCATTGGGAGGTGCCCTTGTACTGGTAACCATCCTTTCTGAGGGGGCCTTACTCTTTGTAGCAGCCCAGACCGGGTTCATTGACGGACCCAGAGTGATGGCAAATATGGCAATCGATTCATGGCTCCCCCGCTCTTTTGCCCTCCTCTCCGAACGGCTTACGATGACGAACGGAATCCTCCTCATGGGAGGATCGGCAGTGATACTCATGATAATTTCACACGGGTCCATCATATTTCTCGTCACCATGTACGCCATCAATGTGTTCATCACGTTTTCCTTATCCCAGTACGGTATGGCACGATTCTTTTACAAAAACCGGGCAACGGAAAAGAACTGGAAACAGCATATCCCCATCCATATCATCGGCTTTATATTGTGCAGTACGATTCTCTTGATCACTATATATGAAAAAATTAGTGAGGGCGGATGGCTCACGTTATTCCTGACATCTTCCCTTGTCGGGCTTTGCTTCCTGATCCATACACATTACCAGAAAATAACAAAAGGATTAAGGAAATTAGATACATTACTCGAGGTTATACCCGCGACCGGCAGTAAAAATACCGATCCGGTAAACCCCAACAAAATGACTGCAGTCCAACTCGTGACCGGATTTCATGGGTTTGGCGTAAACACGTTTTATTCTATAATAAAAAATTTTCCCGGCGTCTATGAAAATGTGATTTTTGTCACTATTGCCGTTGTGGATTCCGGGACATTTAAAGGTACAGCTGAAGTGAAAGCACTATTAAAATCAACGGAAAACTCTCTCATAAAATATGTTGATCTTGCCCGGGATATGGGCTTTGCTTCGGATTATAGGATGGAGATTGGGACCGATGTGGTAGATATGGCAGTATCACTCTGTGAAAAGATCGCAAAAGAGTTCCCGAATTCCACGTTTTTTACCGGACAGATTGTATTCCGTCATGAAAACCCGTTCCAGAAAATATTGCATAACGAGACTGCATTTGCAATACAGAGACGTTTGCAGTATAGCGGCATCACGACAGTGATTATGCCGGTTCGTGCAGAAAAATAAATTCCGGGTATTTACGGGAGTTTTACTAGAGCGATGCGTAAAGGATGCATGAAAGTTCCGTGTTCATCAGCCAGGCGATCAAATCTATCTGGTTTATCCTTTATAACGGTGGTATTTCATCTGGGGTAATCCACTCAGATATATTGAATCGTCAAAAGAATCGTACACCCAGTCGGATATTTCACCGGTAACAGAATGCATTGAATAGAGACCGGGTTGTTTCCTCGTCCAGTTGCCGGTATCCGTTGTTTCCCCGCGGTTGAGGAAAAAATTCGTTGTAAAAAACGTCTGATTCTCGTACAAGATAATGTGTCGGTCTGAAGCCGGGGGTTCACCACCAATCCATTGACCGATGATAGGATCGGGCGTGTTACTGATGATATGCATGCCCGGCAGCTGGACGCACCCTGCTATGACTATAGAGCAAAAGACGATGATGCAAGCAAGGCTACCTAGTTGCATAGTTGACAATGAAGAATTCTGACATGTTTAAACTTTTGCCCGAAGTCCGCGATCATACCAGAATTATTCAATAATCCGGCAAGGTACTTGTTTTTTTACAAAGATTTTTCTGAATGCTGAATTATGGAACCGCTTTGCCGTCTCACTGACAGGGAATCGTCCGCTATTAAAAAAAGAGATTTGTTGGTTTCACACCATCATTCGTTTTATAAAGACTCTTCTGCTACCGTGAACTTCACTTCAAGAACGCCATTTTTAATTGAACACTTCATTGAGCCGATATCAACCGGAGGAAGTGCGGCAGTAGTGTGGTACTGCCGGTCGCCACCATCCGCATCTATGATGAGGTCATTTCCCACGACGGCGAGATTTACAGACTCTTTTGTGGCACCGGGCAGCTCGGCAATTACCATCACCTCGTTTTCTATCCGGTGTACTTCAGGAATGGGTTCTGAAGTTGAGCGGGAGGGGTATGATTCAGACCATTCGGATTGTTCAGGCAACTCATCCCCGTTCCGGATGATCACACGGCGATCGTACATCTGCGGCATACCACTCCCGAAGTTCTGCGCCATGCGGGCAAAGAGATGGTCAGCAAGTGCGTCCATCTCCCGGAATATGTCATCTGGATCCCTGTACATTTTTTTCCTCCTTTTTTTCAGGTTATTCCTTTTTCTTGGTTTTTTCCAGTTCTTCTGTAAGTTTTTTAATTGCCGGGAAGTCTTTTTTCCCGATATAGATTGCTTTCCGGAGTGCATCGGCTGCCGGATCCGGCTTTCCCTTTTTCATTACTTCGGCACGAGCGAGCGCTGCTGCTGCATTCTTTAATGTGGTCCGCTGCTCTTCGTTATAGAGCATACGCCATGCCTGCTGTTCTGAAGCTTCGATTGCTTCATGATCCAGGGATCCCCTCACATTGAGCAGTGCCGCATCGAAGTGCGCCTTTGTTATCATCATGTTAATAATTGCATCTTTGCGATCCTGCTCGCTTCGTGCACCCATAACGACAATGAATTCACGCATTGCCGCCATCTTGGCTTCCCGGACAAGCGATTCGATATCTGCGCCAACATATCCTTCGGTCTGTTTCACCAGCGCTTCGATATCCACATCTTTTGCAAGAATGTTTCCGGTTTCGCCGCCAAGATAGACTTCGAAGATCTTCTTCCTGCTTTCTTCATCCGGTGCAGGCACGTAGATGTGACGCTCGAGCCGGCCGGGTCGGAGCAGGGCATCGTCAAGCATATCCGGGCGGTTCGTTGCCGCTAATATCGTGACGTTCTTGAGTTCTTCCATTCCGTCAAGCTCTGTTAAGATCTGGGATACCACACTCTCGGTCACGTGGGATGTACCCTCAAAGCTTCCCCGTTTTGGTACCAGCGCATCGATCTCATCAAAGAAGATGATGGACGGCGATGCCTGCCGGGCTTTCCTGAAGATCTCCCTCACGCCTTTTTCTGACTCCCCGACCCATTTCGACAGCAGTTCGGGACCTTTGACCGCGATGAAGTTGCATTCACTCTCGTTTGCCACCGCTTTTGCAAGCAGGGTCTTTCCTGTACCGGGCGGGCCGAAGAGAAGAATTCCCTTCGGGGGTTTGGTATGGAGCCGCTCGAACACATCCGGGTACTTCAGTGGCCATTCTACTGCTTCTTTGAGCTCCTGCTTGGTCTCTTCAAGACCCCCAACCTGTTTCCAGGTGATGTCGGGCACTTCGACCAGCACTTCGCGCATTGCCGAGGGCTCTACATGTTTCCGGGCCTCAGCAAAATCTTCGTTGGTCACCCGCAGTGCATCGAGCACTTCGTTTGGGATCTCCTCGTTGATATTGATTAAGGGGATTACTTTGCGCAGCGCATGCATGGCCGCTTCTTTGACCAGCAGTGCAACATCGGCGCCAACAAACCCGTGAGTGGTATTTGCAAATTCCTCAATTTTTACATCGTCTGCAAGCGGTACACCGCGGGTGTGCACCTGGAAGATCTCCAAGCGGCCTTTCTTGTCCGGGATACCAATTTCGATCTCCCGGTCAAACCTGCCACCCCGGCGGAGTGCCGGATCAATGGAGTCAGGCAGGTTGGTTGCAGCGATCACAATGACCTGCCCGCGTCCCTTTAACCCGTCCATGAGTGCGAGGAGCTGGGCAACGACACGTCGCTCGAGTTCTCCTTTGGTGTCCTCACGCTTTGGAGCAATGGAGTCAACTTCATCGATGAAGATTATCGCTGGTGCATTGGCCTGCGCTTCTTCAAAGACTTCCCGGAGTTTTCCCTCACTTGCACCATAGGTTCCGCTCACAATCTCCGGGCCGGAGATCGTAATGAAATGGGCATCCACTTCATTTGCTACCGCTTTTGCAATCAGGGTCTTACCCGTTCCCGGAGGCCCGTAGAGCAATACACCCTTGGGAGGCTGGATACCCAAACGCTCAAAGATTTCAGGGTGCCGCAGCGGAAGTTCGATCATCTCCCGAACGAGCTGGAGCTCCCGGCCAAGCCCCCCGATATCTTCGTAGTGAATATCGGAGACTTCCCTCATTCCCTCTTCGGGTTTGTAGGGCTCTTCCTTGAGTTCGATCTCGGTATCATCAGTGACGATAGCGATTCCTTTCGGAGCGACTTTTGCTATTACTAAAGTAATTGCATTTCCGATCACATCGACACGGACAGTCTGGCCTTCCATGACTGACCGCCCGCGCAACACCCGTGCAAGGTACTGCTCACCTCCAACAAGCCGTATCGGCTGGGTGGGCTGGATCACCACCTTCTTGGCATACACGGCCTCGGATTTTTTTATCTTTACCCGTTCATCGATACCGGTACCAGCATTTCCCCGTATGTTCCCATCGATACGGAGGATGGAGTAGCCGGTATCCTGCGCAAACCCGGGCCAGACAACTGCGGCTGCATTTTTCTTCCCCTGGATCTCGATCACATCGCCAGAGACAAGCCCCAACTTCTTCATCACTTCGATACTCACCCGAGCGATACCCCGGCCGGCATCGTCGTGGGTTGCTTCCTTTACTGTAACTTCGGCATAATCTCGTTCTGTCATCGTAAAACACCTCATTCAATCAAGGTTTACCATAAGTTAGCGTACAATAGTATATAAAATAATTGTATGTAGAACGACACAGTATCAAAGAGAAGCGACGGTAAATTTCGGATATAAAATTGATGGGGAACTCCCCGAATTGGAGAAACAACCTGCCGTTGTTTTCCACGACCAGAATCGAATTTGGCGTGGATATCACAAAGCAAAAAAATCTGTGTTATTCCAAATCAACTTTACTTGTTAAGAAGACAAGCCAGATTTAGTCCAGAATTGAAAAAACAAGCCTTTATCTTGTCTTTACTGCAACCTGTATGCCATGAGTATAGTTGCGGATGCCAAACGAGGTATCGTCACTGAAGAGATGAAAATTGTCGCCAAGCAGGAAGGAGTCACCGAAGACTTTGTCAGGCGCGGCGTTGCCGGAGGTCACATCGTCATACCGGTCTCACCCTACCGGAAAGTGAAGATCTGTGGAATTGGTGAAGGACTCCGTACCAAGGTCAATGCATCGATTGGAACATCTACGGATATTGTTAATATTCCTCAGGAGATCGAGAAGGCAAAACAGGCCGAGCGAGCCGGTGCCGATACCTTAATGGAACTTTCCACCGGTGGCGATTTTGTCGAGATCCGCAAACAGGTCATCGCCAACACAACCCTCTCTGTCGGTTGCGTCCCACTCTACCAGGCATTCATTGAAGCAGCTATCAAAGACGGCGCTGTCGTCAACATGAAAGAAGACGACCTCTTCCGGATCACCGCCGAGCAGGCCAAACTCGGAACCAACTTCATGGCCATCCACACCGGCATCAACTTTGAGACAGTAAAGCGCCTGAAAAACCAGGGTCGCCATGGCGGTCTTGTCTCACGGGGAGGCGCATTCATGACAGCATGGATGCTCCATAACGAGAAGGAGAACCCCCTGTATAGTGAGTTTGACTACCTGCTCGAGATTATGAAGGAGCACGAAGTCACCCTCTCTATGGGCAACGGTATGCGCGCCGGTGCAATCCATGATGCAACCGATCGTGCAGCAGTCCAGGAACTGCTCATCAATGCAGAGCTTGCCGATATTGCGCACAAACAGAATGTCCCGGTCATTGTTGAAGGCCCGGGCCACGTGCCAATCGATGAGATCGCTGCAAATGTCACGCTGATGAAGCGTGTCACGAACAATAAACCGTTCTATATGCTCGGCCCCATCGTCACGGATATCGCCCCGGGGTACGATGACCGGGTTGCTGCAATCGGTGCTGCAATCTCATCCTCACTCGGTGCCGATTTTATCTGCTACGTGACTCCCGCTGAACACCTTGCCCTCCCGACTCCCGAAGAAGTCTATGAAGGTGTCATGAGTTCACGCATTGCCGCCCATGTCGGGGACATGATCAAACTGAAAAAGACCCGTGACCTCGATCTGGAGATGGGACATGCCCGCAGGGATCTTGACTGGGATCGTCAGTTTGCGGTTGCCATGAATCCGGAACGGGCAAAGGCTATTCGCAAGGAACGCATGCCAGCAGACACCGATGGCTGCACCATGTGCGGCGATTACTGTGCGATCAAGATTGTGAACAAGCATTTCCAGTTCTAATCTGGATCTCAACATTTTTTCCACGCCATAATATTTTTTATTCAGTTCATTGTCACTGAGAATTGTATAATAAATTGTGGAAGTCACTCTGCCCTTTTTATTCCAATGCTGCAATTTTAACTCAATACAGTCAAATAATCTTTCTGCTAAAATAATCCGGCACGGTGATCATATCAAACTGAACTTCGGGGGGTTTGTCCCGCTATCAACAGTTGACTGGCGTGGACGGTCGGCCTGCACGGTATTTTTCCGGGGGTGCCCGGTCCGCTGCACGTACTGCCAGAACTCCGCGATACTAGCCGGTAAAGACGAACGTGACTGCGAAGAGATCGTAGAACTTATCCGTGGATCCCTACTCGCCATCAGCGGGGTTGTCTTTTCCGGTGGCGAACCAACCGCACAGAAAGAGGCATTGCTCTCACTGGCCCGGTCTGCAAAAGCAATGGGACTTGCAGTAGGAGTTCATACCAATGGCGTTTACCCCGGCACTCTTGATGCCCTCATCAAAGAGAGACTCATCGATCATGTGGCACTTGACATAAAAGCGCGGTGGGCGCGGTATAATAATCTCCTCAAGGGAGATTATGTTAAGGATGTACAGAAGTCCCTTTCACTCTGCAAAGGAGCCCACGAGAGCGGTCTCCTTCCGGAGTTCGAAGTCGTAATAACCCTGTTCCGTGGATATGACGATGAAGTTTCCTTCATCGCACAGGAAGCCGGGAGTGTAGATATTGTACTGCAACAGGGTGTGACCGAAAGTGTGCGCCCGCTCTCTGAAGATGAAATGAAAAAAATAGCTGACGGTCTTGCACGGAGTGTAAAGATCCGGACCCGTGAAGGAGGTGAAATTGTCTATGAAGGTGATAGGAGTCGTCGGGCTGCCCGCAAGCGGCAAAGGTGAATTTTCAAAAATTGCCGCTGAAACAGGTATCCCGGTCATAGTCATGGGCGATATGATACGGGCTGCGGTAAAGAGAGCGGGGCTCGAACCCACCGATACCAATTTTGGTGCAACCGCAAACAGGTTACGCGCAGAAGGCGGCATGGATGCGATCGCTGCACTCTGTGTACCTGAAATAAAGAAGCAGACAGCTTCCCTGGTCCTTGTCGATGGAATACGGGGAGATGCTGAAGTCAGGTTGTTCCGGAAACAATTTCCCTCGTTCACGCTTATCAGCATAGATTCTTCGTTTGAAAAACGGCTGGACCGCATCAGGGCACGCGGCCGTTCCGATGATTTTGTCCTGCCCGAATCCCTGCGTACGCGGGATGAACGCGAAAAGACCTGGGGACTTTTGAATGCACTTGCAGAAGCGGATATCAACATAAAAAACGAAGGCACTCTTAAGGAGTTCTCCACTGCTGTAATTTCGGTCCTTGACTCGCTGGGACGTGATCCATGACAATCAGACCGTTTTTTTCTTCTTCATCAAAAGTCTGGGACGACATCGCATGGGTGTACGGGATCGAAGAAGCCGGATATCAGGGTTGGGAGATTGTCGCTGATGGCAATTATAAACTTGACAATCCCGAATGCCTCAAATCAATAAAAGAAGTGATTGCCAGCACGCACCTGGGTATTTCTGTGCATGCCCCTTTTGGTGACCTGAATCTTGCTACGTTAAACGATCCCATATGGCTTGAATCAATCCGGCAGATATGTACCTGCATAACGCATGCATCAGATTTTGCAGACCGGATCACCATTCATCCCGGCTATATGTCACCGGTGGGGAAACTGGTACCCCAGAAAGTCTGGAATCTCCAGAAAGAGGCACTCTGGCAGATCGGAAAATGCGCTACAGAACATTCAGTTGTGGCATGCGTTGAGAATATGATCAGTGTTAAAGAATTCCTCTGCCAGCTTCCTGAAGAACTCATTGGCATGACCGAGGGGATTGAAGGAATTGGGATGACCTTTGATTTCGGTCACGCGAACACGCTGGGTAAAGTGAACAGTTTCCTACCCTATGTTAAAAAGGCCAGCCATATGCATATTCACGACAATCACGGCATGTCGGATGAACACCTGGCACTCGGAGACGGGAACATCAACTGGAGTGTTGTGGGAAAGACGGTCGCAGCAAATTATAATGGTATAATCGTTATCGAAGGACGTTCTATTGAAGAGGCTAAAAAGAGCCTGCCCGTATTCCGGAAGTGTTTTTTATGAGTGGCGAAACCCTGCATGTCTATTTCCTTGGCACAGCCGGTGCCCTGCCAACGCCGCAACGCAACCCACCCTGCATCATGATACGGCGCGGTACCGATACCCTGCTTTTTGACTGCGGGGAAGGTGCCCAGCAACAGATGATGAGAGCGCGGTGCGGGTTTCTGGTCAATGCGATTTTTGTCACCCACTGGCACGCAGATCATTTCCTCGGCATATTTGGTCTTGTCCAGACCATGTCATTCAATGGGAGAACCGAACCCCTTACCATCTACGGGCCGGAATGGGTGCAGGAATTCGTCACAACTCTTCGTCAGGTAACACGTTTCAATCTGAAATTTACGATCGACGCTGTTGAACTCACGCATGGCTCATGGGTGCGATTCGACGGGTATACCATCACCGCGTTTGCCGTGAGCCATGGCATGCCGGCACTGGGATATTCGTTAGAAGAAGATCCCCGCCCGGGCAGGTTCGACCGCGAAGGGGCGATCGCTCTCGGGGTTCCCCCGGGACCGCTCTTCGGCCGGCTCCAGCGCGGGGAAACGGTCACCATAGGAGTCGAAGGGCAAAAACGCGAGGTGAAACCCGAAGAAGTACTCGGTACCCCCCGGCCGGGGCGCAAGATTGTATACACCGGAGATACACGGGCAATACATACAACTGTAGGAGAAGTTGCCTGTAATGCTGATCTCCTGATCCATGATGCCACCTATGATGATTCTGAGGCTCCCCGGGCAGCAGAATTTTATCATGCCACGGCAGCCCAGGCTGGAGAAGCAGCAACCACCCTGTCTGCCCGTACCCTTGTTCTCGTCCACACAAGCTCGCGGTATACTGATTCACAGGCTCATATCAATGATGCAAAGAAACAATTCTCCGGAACAGTTGTATCGCCTAATGACCTTGATATGATTGAAGTGCCGTTCCGGGATTGAACATAAATTCTCCTTTTTGTGCTTTTTTTTGTCTATAACAAGTAATGTAGTATTCCGAATAGGAGTTACGCAAAGACAAGTGTGATATCCTGAATTCATTTCACTCATTTGCAGAGAGGTAAAACCCTATCTGATGCTTCAAATTTTTTAGATTTACGAGGGTGACTCCCTCACACTCCCAGAGGGGGAGGCAGCCCAAGGGGTGTACCCCCTTGACCCCCAATTAAAGTTTTCAAATAACATTCTTGCCCAGCAAGGCCTCGACGAGGCGGCTGTGCGACCCCCGAAAGGGGTTGGCTTGCTCATATTATTGAATTTTTTGTGAAATGATTTCGGGATAGGACAAAAAGGAAAAGTGGAAGATAAGAAATCTTTTCTTTAATAAACATTACACAATCATCCTGTGGCAATTTTAAATTCCGAATGATAGTTTTCATATAATGTGCACCGACAAGAACAATCATTATTTTTAGGTTATCGCCGTGCGGACCTTTTTATGTTTTCTCTGATTTAACGATCTCAGCTACCCTTCCCACGCGACCATCTTTGAGTCGTACTTTTATTCCGTGGGGATGAGTTTGTGAATTGGTTAAGATCTCCTGAACAATGCCACGGGTCTTTTTTCCACTGCGCTGATCTTCCTTTAAGATGATATCAACCATGCAGCCGGGCTGGATGGCCAGACGGTTTCTTCCCTCATTTTGGTTTGGCATTGTCATAAAGATATTCCGAATTTTTTAAGGTGAAATGAACTCATCGAGTCAATGGGTGGAGTAAAAAAATTATGTGGGGGATACCGGCTCATTCGTACCCATATTACTCTCAAGCGTCCCTTTCATAACTGTCCAGCCATGATTCTCGCCAAACATCAGGATACTGATTTCTGCCTGGTATTCATTGAACTGTGAATCAAAGATCTTCCAGCTGTTCTTTCCCTGCAGGGTTGAGGTGATACTAACAGATGCATTCATCGGTGCCTGGTAATCTGCATACACCGGAATAAGATACCGATAGCATGTCGGGTCTCCACTTACCACAGTGCTTTTGGCAGGGCAATTTACTTTTTGTATATCCTGAACCGGGCGGAACATAACACCCTGTTCAATGGGTGACCGGGTATTGATAACTTGTTTTGAACCACGGTTGATCGATAGCCTGATGGTAAACGGATGGGATGGGCTTGTCTCTTTTGGAGGGATAATTGCAGAAGTGGTGATCTTTGCTAGTGTTGCTTTTCCGGTATCAAACAGGGTAACTTTCCAATCCGCCGGGCGCCCCTCAATTTCCTGGGCACTGTATTGTGTCACAATCGGGGAATTTCCGGTACTATCAGAAGGAACCGGAATGAAGAGCGTTACATTGTCAAGCCGGGAATCGGTAGTAATCGTGCAGCTGTAGTCATAAGTACTGGATAACGATGTCCGATACGCTTGTTCCACAAATCCTGTGTAGGACACAATGGCAACAAATGCTACCAGAAGAACAATAATCAATCCTAATGTGATCCTGATGATCTTATCCATTTTTTTACAACCCCCTATCCGGCATGCGCACGGGTATCATGTTTCAAATCCCCGATATTTGCTCCTGCCAGAATTCTTTTAATCAAATATTGTACTATTCAGATTGAATACCTGCCGCAGAAAAGTATCTGCAACCGGTCTGCAAAGTAACGTTCAAAGATCATCACACCTTTATGGTTATGAAAAAAAGTGATTACTATGGCACCGCCTCCTACTCTTGTACTTCAGAATGTCACGTTACCTTCAGGGCGTGTAGCGGATATTTCACTAGCTTCAGGGAAAGTTTCCCACGTGGGTGCGTATAAGGGTTCTGCGGAAAAGTGTGATTGTCGGGGCTGTTTTGTGATCCCGGCCGCTGTCGATATGCACGTTCATATGAGGGGCGGTGTGCAATCGGCAAAGGAAGACTGGGCGAGTGGAAGCATGAGCGCGATAGCTGGTGGAGTGACCGTTGTTGTTGATCAGCCAAACACCATTCCCCCAATCACGACTCCTCATGCATTGGCTGATCGTGTACAGGATGCAAAAAGCCATTCGTACTGCAATTTTGCCATCAATAGCGGGGTGACTCCTGATACTCCATTAGAATCCTTATGGGACGCGGGAGCCATGGCATTTGGTGAGATCTTTCATGCCCCTTCCAGTTATGGTGATGCGATTGACGGTGTTGCACTGGAGGCGGCATTTGATCGAATTCAGAAACTTGGCGGACTTGCAACTATCCACGCTGAACGTATTGGCCTTTCTCCCGATACAGATCTGGTATCGCATGGTCTTGTCCGCCCTGCGTTAGGTGAAGCAGAAGCTGTTCGTACCGTACAGTTCCTGAATCGCAGCGAATGCCGGCTACACTTCTGCCATATGAGTTCTGTCCGTTCGGTTGATGCAGTTGCGGGTTCGGTGGAGGTCACTCCCCATCATCTGTTTCTTTCGCAGGAGCAGTTCAATAAAACCGACACTTTTGGGAAAGTAAATCCCCCACTCCGTACTGAAATGGAGCGAAAAGCGCTCTGGGAACGATGGGGACGGATCGATGTCATCGCATCCGATCATGCACCCCACACAAGAGAAGATAAGATGCAGGATTTTTCCAGCGCACCTTCAGGGATTCCAGGTGTTGAAACTATGGTGCCCCTTCTTCTTGCCCAGGTTATTGCCAAAAAGATCGATCTGGCATCAGTGATTGACAAGACTTCGTATACCCCTGCCCGTCTGCTGGGGATTCCCCGTGCAGGATTTGAGGTGGGGGACCGGGCTGACTTTGCCATTTATTCAAAAAAACCTGTGCAGATTCAGGGCAAGTCGCTACACAGCAGGTGTGGGTGGACGCCCTTTGAAGGACATAAAGCCATCTTTCCCAACATGGTGGTGATGAACGGTTCTGTTGCGTATCTTGGAGGGGAGTTCTCCCGCCAGGAACCTATCTGGTACCCGGGAAAAGGTTACAACAGTTCTCACTGACAAAATGCTGGGTGAAAGTATCACCTTGCCTTGTCCGTTTTGTCCCCTCCCCAAGTGCTAAATATCTTTGAACACGATGTATCTGGTGCCGATACAGCGCAGCCATAGGTCCCCGGGTGATCGATTGACAAGCGTCTGGATATGATCCATGGGACAACCCGGTTGCGCGACAGGCATACGCCCGGCAAGGGTTTAAACACAGGTGAAGAACGGCAGCAGCCACTGGTGATCCATGTGCGTTTATGCCGGGCAACATTCTCATTAGCAGATTTCCTATGCCCGATATCGCGGATGCTCTTGTGGAAGAGCGGAACGGTACGATTATTTCTCTTGATGTTACTGCCGGCTCAAAAGTCGAGCTCTTTCCTGCAGGATACAATGAATGGCGAAAAGCTATCGGGTGCCGGGTTACGGCACATGCGCTTGAGGGAAAGGCTAACAAAGCCATCATTACCCTGATTGCTGAAACACTCGATCTACCAGCATCATCGATCAGTATCCAATCCGGTGCAACATCATCCCAGAAACGTGTGCTGGTCATGGGTGTTGCGAAAAACGATATCCTTTTACGGCTCAATTCGCAGAATCGATGAGTGAGTTACTTTTTTAAAATGTCCGGGGAACATCGAAATTTCATTCACACGGTCAATACTATCAATTATTCACCATTGACTTTTCTGGTGTGTATAAGAGCATGCCCTTTAAGTAATTTTACAGGATATATATATCGTATACCTATGATCAGGCATTTCATTCATCGCATGATACATGGGGGTGCGTTTACATGTATTCACCGGATACTACCAAGTACCTTATTCACATCAGCCTCGCAGCAGAGGGGGTGGTCGAGAAACCTGATGTAGTTGGTGCCATTTTCGGGCAGACTGAAGGGTTACTCGGCGAAGACCTGGATCTGAGGGATCTTCAGAGAACAGGACGTGTTGGACGAATTGATGTCCAGATAACGAGCAAAAAAGGCGAGACCAAGGGTGAGATTTTGATCTCTTCTTCTCTCGACCGTGCGGAAACGGCAATCCTTGCCGCATCGTTAGAGACAATAGACCGTGTCGGTCCCTGCGTAGCGCATGTGGTAGTCGAGTCGATTGAAGATATCCGTGTCAGCAAGCGAAAGATGATTGTAGAACGGGCTAAGGTTCTGCTTATCGAGCGGTTTGACGATGGCACTATCGACAGTGACGAGTTGCTGGATGATGTCCGTGAGAGTCTCCGCATGGAAAAGATTGGTTCCATAGGTGAAGAGAAAGTGCCAGCAGGTCCCAATGTGCTGGAGTCCGATGCGATCATTGTCGTTGAGGGCCGGGCAGATGTGCTAAACCTTCTTCGCTACGGTATAAAAAATGCTGTTGCGGTTGAAGGAACGAATATCCCAAAGACTGTTGTTGAGCTCTGCGAGAAGAAGACTGCCACTGCCTTTTTTGATGGTGACCGTGGTGGCGAATTGATCCTGCGGGAGCTGTTACAGGTTGTTGACATAGATTTTGTCGCATTCTCGCCCAAAGGAAAGAGTGTCGAGGATATGACCCGAAAAGAGGTCATCAAGACCCTGCGCAACAAGGTGCCGGTGGAATATGTCCGGGACCAGTACTTTGAAGATGCCGCTGAACTTCCGGCCGAACTTCGCATCGCTCGGGGCAGTGTGGATGAGTCAGATTCTGCAGGCAAAAAGACCCGTCATACATCCCCGGCAAAGCGTACCGCTGACGGCCCAAAAGGGCCTCTTACGATTCGTGATCATATAGATGATGTAAAAGGCCACAGTCTAGCCCGGTTTCTTACCGATGATCTGACGGTCGTAAAAGAACTGCGCCCGGATGAAGTTGAAAAAGCGATTGATACTCTTGATGGAACGGTTAGTGGTCTTGTCGTTGATCGCCCGGTAGATCAGAAACTGCTGGACCGGTTGGTCTGGAAAGGTCTCTCCTATGTAGCGGCGAAAGACTTTAAGGGTGTAATTAAACGACCTCTATCAATCCAGTTACTGAAAATGGGTATGTAATTTACCCCCACGCAAATTTATTTATCCTGCATAAAACCATGTTACTGTCTGGAGTGATAACATGCACAAAGAGGAACTGATCAATCTTCATAAGATGCTCGCTGAAGTCAAGGAGTATTTTGAAGAGATCAATCCTGAACTGAAATTTTCCCAGTATACATCATTAAAGATTACTCCATCCCAGCAGCACAAGAGCAAGATGGAGCACAAGTACGCGATATTTGTTCTCGGAACAGAAATTGCCAATGCGATGAAAGAAGTCGATTATTCCTCTTCCAGCCGTATATCAGCACGCATGAAGGAGCTCGCCGATAAGACTCTTAAAGAGATGGATGAGTCGTAATTCCTCTTTTCAATACTCCTTTTTTTAATATCCGCTCGTGCTTATATGCGATTTTACGATGTGTTGTTCTCTCTGTGTCACTCGCCGGTTTTCGTTTTAAGCCATGATGATATGTTGAAATCCCATCAGGGCAGATAATCGCATATGCAGTATTTCACGGATACCGAGAAACACATTGATCTTAAGGAAGTGAATCGGGCAATTGAGACTGCATTTGCTGATCATGGAAGAGGGGAAGTGCAGATGCCCCCGAAATTGTATGTTACTCTTCCTGAGGGGGACTTCCGGACAATGCCTGCGTATCTTCCTTCCCTCTCACTTGCCGGAGTAAAGGTTGTAAATGTGCATCCCGGTAACCCGTCCCGCGGTCTTCCAACGGTGATGGCCCTTACCGTGATTCTCGATATCGCAACCGGTGTTCCAGTAGCAATTCTCAACGCAACAAAACTCACTGATATGCGCACTGGTGCAGCAGGTGCAGTTGCGGCAAAATACCTGTCTCCAAAAAAAGAGGTCGTCCTTGGATTGATAGGTACCGGGAGACAGGCGGAAGCACAATACCAGGCAATTTCTCACGAACTCGATATTCGTGAGATCAAATGCTGGAGCCGGAATTCCCTTAACGCAGAAAAATTTGCACGGGCAATTACCGTTCATGATGTCCGTAGCGTTTCTGTAGAAAAAGCCTGTGACTGCGATCTTCTTGTTACAACAACTCCTTCGCGCGCACCGATTGTCAGGAGCGAGTGGGTGCAGGAAGGAACCCACATCAACGCCATAGGTGCTGACGCGCCCGGTAAACAAGAACTCGATCCACTCCTGCTCAAACGGGGAATTGTCTTTGTTGATGATATGGCCCAGGCTGTTCACTCAGGTGAAATTAATGTCCCCATCAGCCAGGGGATTTTTTCACCACAAGAGATCGCAGGTACGCTTGGGGAAGTTGTCATCGGGATGAAACAACGCAAGAGTCAGGATCAGATCACTATCTTCGACTCCACGGGGCTTGCAATCCAGGATCTGGCGATTGCGGCGATCGCAATGCGAAATAGACGGTCCATTGACCTTCCGTTTCCTTAAAATCTGTTCTTAAAAAAGTGCGGGAAGAGAATTCTCACTCTTCAGGTTTTTTTGCGTGTTTCTTCCAGATCTGTTCACGATAGACCGGCCCGCTGTTATAAGTACAGAAGGGGATAAGGGTTCCGTCAGGTGTTGCATAGTGTATACAGCACCGCTGGACCCGGTCAAGGTCATAATTATACCGGTCCATAAAATGCATAGTACCAATGAAGAGTGCGTTCCAGTGGAATTCCCTGAGCGCATCAAAGTTCTGTCCAATCAGTGTTTTTCCAATGATCTTCCAGAATTCGGCAGTGCCACCCTGCTCACCCTTTTGCACGGAATCATGCATGTTTTTTACACCCTCTAACAATGCCTTGTATTTGTTGATGGCGCCGCCTTTTTTGATAGTCTCTGTCATCTGTTCGATCGATGCAAAGAAGCTCTCCACATCCACCATCCGGTTTACCGGTACAATTCCTGTTTCCTGGACGAACACGTATGTGGCAGCACCGCAATGGGGGTGAGCGGTGAAACGCACTTGTGGCTTTCCTGTGTACGCTTCAACCAGATCGGAGAATGGAAGAACACATGGTATCGGATAAAAATCGTCCTTTTTTATAATTCCCTGTGTCTGCTCTTCAATATCAGCCAGAACTTCAGGAATAGTGATACGGGATTTTTTAATATCGTCATCACTTGCTGCACCGGTAAATGCCACCGGCTGGAAATTCACCCCACGGATAACCGATATGTTATCTACCGCAAACCTGATGATATCCCCAACCTCATGATCATTTTTACCCCGGATTACTGTCGGCACAAGGACAATTCCTAGTTTTTCCCGGTTTAAATTCTCCACCGCTTTTTTGTGAATCGCTAAAAACGGATTGGTTTCTGGGGTTACACCATCGAAATGCAGGTATACCGTGTTAAGCCCGGCATCCTTCAGTTCCCGGGCGTACTCCGGTTCCTTTGCAAGACGCACACCATTGGAGGCAATCTGCACTTGGGGAAAACCGACCTCTTTTGCTTTTTTTATGATCTTCGCCAGATCGGCTCTCATGGTAGGTTCTCCCCCGGAAAACTGTACTGCGGGAGCAGGGACCGGCTTTTGATCCCGAAGAAGCGTTAACATCTTAACAATTTCATCGAAAGAGGGCTCATAGATAAATCCGCAGGCACGTGCATTTGCAAAACAGAATTCACAATCCAGATTGCAGCGGTTGGTGAGATCGATATTGGCAAGCAGTGTCTGGGAGTGGTGATTATTACAGAGTCCGCAGGAAGAGGGGCAGTTTTCTGGTGGAGCTGTTTTCTGGGGATTTGATACTCCCGCACCAATGGCACTATACTTTTCAAACCGGTGGTACATCACGGGATCTGACCAGTAGAGATTCTTAAAATCTCCGTGTTCTTTGCACGTCCTTTTCAGCCAGATCTTTCCCTCTTCTTCTACGATCTCCGCATCAAGTACGGTATTGCACGAGGGGCAAAGAGTTCGGGTCTTTTTTATCATCATTAATATTCACCGGGTACTCACGTTTTTTAGTTATCCCGTTGTGAGTTACCTTAATGTTTTTATCTGCTCTTTATTAGAGGTATTGGAGTGCACCATTATTAGTATCGACTTCTTCATAATACCGTTGCTTTCTGCAATCTGGATCATGCTTCCTGCATATATTCCCAATCCGATGGCTGCTCTTCTCGGAGGAGGCACTCCTATTGACTTTGGAAGGAATTATTCGGACGGTCATAGGATTTTTGGGGATGGTAAAACGTTCCGTGGCCTGTTTTTTGGGGTGCTCGCTGGCATAATTACCGGCATACTCCTTATCTGGCTATCGTTAACATTTACCTTAACCTTCCTCCCCCAGCATACTCTTACATCGATATTGCTCCTCGCGCTTGGAGCCCTGCTCGGGGATCTGGGTAAGAGTTTTCTCAAGCGCAGGTTGGGAAAAGTCCGGGGTGAAAAGTGGCCGATTGCAGACCAGCTCGATCTGGTCATCGGGGCATTTATCTTAATGCTCTTGTTCGATCCCGGGTGGCTCTTTGCATATGTTACCCTTCCGATCCTCATCATTATCGTAATCCTCACCATTGTCCTTCACCGTGTGGTCAATATTATTGGATATTTTATGGGAGTCAAGGAGGTTCCATGGTAAACCCTATTGCAGCACTGCTTATACAATACAAGGCAATTGAGACGGGTGACTTTACGCTGGCATCCGGTGCAAAAAGTACGTATTACATTGATGTGAAGTCAGCAGTAACCCATCCCGATCTGCTCAATGCCATTGCGAGAATCGTTGCAGAGTCGCATGAATTCGATGTTGTAGCGGGTGTGGCTGTCGGGGGCGTTCCTCTCGCTGTTGCAACAGCGCTTGCCGCACAAAAACCGTATGCAATCATTCGGGCAGCAGAGAAGAGTCATGGCAAGAAAGAGATGATCATTGGGACCGTCCGGAATAAGCGGGTCTTACTTATTGAAGATGTGACCACATCTGGTGGATCTGCGCTGTACGGTATCCAAACCCTTCGCACAGCTGGGGCAAAGGCAGATCGTGTTGTCACCGTGGTGGACCGTGAACAAGGGGCAGAAGCGCTGCTCAGTCAACAGGGCGTTGAGTTTCTGCCTCTTGTCAGAGTGAGTGAACTGCTAAAAGAGAAGCAATTTTTACGGTAAGCGTACATTAGAGTGGGATAATGAAGGTACTTGTTGTGGGCGGGGGAGGAAGGGAGCATGCAATAGCATCTGCACTCGCCCGCAACGGAAAAACGGCACTGTATTCTGTGATGGCAAAGAAGAATCCCGGAATTTCAAAACTTGCAGTGAAGGTCTTATTCTGCAAGGAAACTGATGTACCCCGCATCGTTGCTTTTGCACAAGAGAACGGTATAGAATATGCTTTTATTGGTCCTGAATCCCCGTTAGAAGCAGGAATTGTTGATGCATTGGAATCAGCCGGGATTTCCTGCGTCGGGCCATCCAAAGCTGCGGCACGCATTGAAACTGATAAAGGGTTCTGTCGCCAGCTGATGGAAGAGCATCAGATCGACGGGTGTCCTAAGTACCGGCTTTGCCAGAACAGTGCAGAAGCTATTGCGTTTATCAATAACCACGATGGCGATCTGGTGATAAAACCTATTGGACTCACCGGAGGAAAAGGCGTCAAGATTATGGGTGAGCAGGTGGATCGTGCGGGCGCGATTGCATATGCCGCACAGATCAAAGGCTCAATCATTCTCGAAGAGCGTCTTATCGGAGAAGAGTTCACCCTCCAGGCCTTTGTTGATGGCACTCACCTTATTCCCATGCCTCTGGTCCAGGATCACAAACGGGCATTTGATGGTGACACCGGGCCAAACACCGGAGGCATGGGTTCGTATACCATGCCTGACCATATGCTTCCCTTTGTCACGAAAGCGGAGTTCGATTGTGCGTTTGGGATAATGCAGGCAACCGTTGAAGCCCTGAAGAGGATTGACCATCCCTATAAGGGAATTCTTTATGGTCAGTTTATGAATACTGCCAACGGTCCGAAAGTGATAGAGTTTAATGCCCGGTTCGGAGATCCCGAAGCAATGAATGTTTTGTCACTGCTCACATCAGACCTTTCAGAAATCATGGTAAGGATCACCAGTGGGACTCTCAACTCTGCTCATGTCACGTTTGAAAAGAAAGCAACAGTCTGTAAATATCTGGTACCGGAAGGTTACCCCGATGCTCCTCATGCCGGGGATCCAATCCGAATTGGCGATACGAACGAGGCTATTATCTATTATGCAAATGTCGAAGAACATGACGGTTCGCTTATCACGCTGACATCCCGCACACTTGCATTCGTAGGTATTGGTGATATGTTAGAATCTGCCGAACGCATTGCAGAGAATGCAGCTGAATCAGTCAAAGGTCCCGTGCGATATCGAAAAGATATCGGTACAGAAAATTTACTGAGCCAGCGTATCGCGCATATGAAGGAGTTACGATGAATAAGGATTTTCTTTCAATTCTGGATATCAGCAAAACCGAGCTGGAACAGATACTATCTGAAGCAAAACGTCTTAAAACGTTAAAGAAACAGGGAGTGGTTCACGACGTCTTGCGAGGAAAAAATCTCGCCATGATCTTTGAGAAGTCATCTACTCGTACACATATCTCGTTTGAAGTTGGTATGAACGAACTGGGTGGCCATGCCCTGTTTTTAAATGCTCGGGATATGCAGATCTGGCGGGGCGAAGAGATCCGGGATACTGCACGAGCAGCCTCCCGCTATGTCTCCGGCATTATGATACGGGCTTACAAACACAGCACCATTGAAGAATTTGCCCGGTTTGCTACAATTCCCGTGATAAACGGGCTCTCCGATCTCGAACATCCCTGCCAGTTACTTGCAGATATCATGACGATGCAGGAACATTTCGGTTCGACTAATGATCTGAAAGTAGCATGGGTTGGTGATGGCAATAATGTCTGTAATTCACTCATCCTCTCAACAGTTCTCACCGGGTATTCTGTTACTGTGGCCACCCCTAACGGTTACGAACCATCAGAAGAGATCGTAAAAAAGGCCCGTTCACTTGGCGGAAAAGTGACCCTGGTCAAAAGTCCTGAGCAGGCAGTCAAGGATGCGCATGTTATTGTTACGGATACCTGGGTGTCCATGGGTGATGATGCGGAACGGGAAGAACGTCTTAAGACCTTCTCGGGTTATACGGTTGATGCAGGACTCATGCGACACGCTTCACCGGACGCACGGGTGCTCCACTGTCTTCCGGCACACCGGGGCGAAGAGATCGCCGATGAAGTCATGGAAGGCGGCCAGAGCCTTGTCTGGGATGAAGCTGAAAACCGGTTGCACGCCCAGAAAGCATTGCTCGTGCGATTGCTGAAAAATTAAAAATAGTTTTTTAGGTGTTACTTTTCAGTAACGAATTTATTCAGTTCATCACGCATGTAGGTCTCAACTTTCTGCATGACCTCAAGTTTACCCCGGAACGCGAGGAGATCCCGTTCATCTCCTTCCATATTGGCAAATTTGATCTTCTCTCTTCGGTCAACAACTTCCACATCGAATTTATTCGAGATATCTAAAATTATCTTCTGGGGGACTCCCGGGGGGACAATAATATCAAATAACTGTTCTTCGTCGGTCATAAGTATCTCACGTAATTCACTTTCCTATTTTGATTCGCCGGCTCATAATACATGGGCCCCCGCGCACGCCACCGATTGGATTTTTGGGCTTTCCAAGCGAGTTCATGCAACGGCCCATCAAGGCCGCGCCCCGTGCAAGTCCGTCATCTACAAAGACAAGATGGTCACGGGGATCATCAAAGAGTTTGCGTTCGGCGATCCCTTCAAGGATATATTCCGGCTTTCTTCCGGAGATCGCAGCCCGGCCGGTGAATCCTATAGAGGAATTCTTCGGAACAAGTTTTTGTTCAACTGCTACATCTACCAAGCGTAAAGCCATTTTGGCGCAGACACGATCAATGACTTCGTTGAGGGTTGCAAGATTATGTTTTTCATGGATCTCTTTTCCAATCTCGAGCAGTTTACCCAGATCGCTGCTGTTTTCACCACAATCACAGCCAATCATCGCAATGCCGGATTCCAGTGCCAGTTTTGCATTGACCGGAACCCTGCCAAACCTGTCACGTTCCGCAGGAACAATCCGGATATCTATATGTTCATGGCACCGGTCAACAAAATCATCGATTACCCTGCGGTTCCCCCCTCCGAACAGCCCTCCCGTTACGCTGTGTTCACCAAAAATGTCAAGGGCAGTACCTGTCCTTTGCTGCACAAGACCGGTTCCCCGGACAATTGCATCAGGAATCGCACCGGCAAGGCCACAGAAGTTCCCCACCGTTTTTGCAAATGGATTTGGATCATCACGTCCCACATCACTTGTGATCCTACCATCAAGTGTAGTGCCGAAGTCGATCGATACACAGGGATTACGGAAATCAACCGGTGTCCATTTCGCTCCTTCCTTAATTCCTGCCATAGCAAGTTCGCCTTCCATCTCGTTTGCGACCATCTCCACACCCGTTGATCCCACCGGGGGTATGACACCGGCTACTGCGCCAACAAATACAACCTTATCCGCAAAACTGAATGGCTGGAGTTTCTGGGGCTGATTTTCTTTTGACATGGGAGGAGTCATCTTGCGGGGTGGGACACCTGCAACAAGACAGCCGTTTGCAAGTGCAATGACAAAATCACCGATTTGATCCGGTGATTCCATCTCGGCAACCACACCCGTACTCCGGACAACGAAATCCAGTTCTTTTAAAATATCCAGATGGGCATCCTTATGGCACTGGAGTAGGGTATCCCGGACAAGCTCGGTAACCGCCTCCCGGGTGAGTTCAGTTCCATCAAGTGTAGCTCCAAATATTGTTTCTCCGGGTTTTGGGGGACGGATGTCGCGGCTCATGCTGACTGTTTTGTGTATGACATAGGACATACCGGTTTCAAGGCTGACGCCAGTAAGGATACACTTCGTTGTTGTGTTTCCCATTTCAACGGAAGCGACGATAAAATAAGGCTTGTTTTTGTACTCAGGGAACTGCATCCCCGCTCCATGGGTTATTGATGGGGGGGGTGGACTTTCCACAATATGGGGTTTTTGTTTAATAAAGCGGGAAAAAAAACTGGCGCACATGTTGATCGAGTCTTCAATGCGGCAATCCTTATAATTTTCGATTTTGTTGCAGGTGTCAATCGCCGGTGAAAAGATTCAATTTTCACCGGGATCGGATAGTAAAAAATTTGCTGGCTTGATTGTTTACTTCTGATACAGTATTTCTCTTAACCGTCATTCTGTATTCACAGAACTTTTTCTAATAAAATCTTCCAAAAAGGGTTACTTTTTGGTTTTTGGAATATTCCTTGTTTTTCTGGTGTGGACCATACGTGCCTGAATACCAAAATATTGGGAGACGCCAATCGCATGGCACTGATCAAGTGATGTGCTGTCAAATGAGACCATATCCTCAGAATAGATGGCATCCGGTGAACTGCGCCCAAGCACGCGAACCGCACCCTTATAGATCACGAGATCCACCTTACCATTGACTCGTTCCTGTGTTGTGTCAATAAATGCGTTCAACGCTTCGTACAATGGCTCGTATATCAGTCCTTTGTAGGCCAGCTCCGACCATTTATCATCCACCATTCGCTTGAATATCAGTTCCTGCCGGGTAAGGACAAGAGCTTCAAGATCCCGGTGTGCGGTGAGGATTACTGTGGCTGCCGGGTGTTCATAATTCTCCCTTGCTTTTATGCCGAGAATGCGGTCCTCGATCATGTCATTGCGACCGACCCCATGCTTTCCTGCACGTACATTGAGGTACTGTATCAGATCATAGCCCTGCATCTTTTTGCCATTCAGTGCCACTGGGACGCCCGCCTTGAACTCCAGAGTAATTTTTTCTGGTTTTGCCGGCGCTTTTTCAGGTGATACTGTCCAGAGGTAGATTTCTTCTGGTGGATGATATGCAGGATCCTCTAGTTTTCCTCCTTCTATGCTCCGGCTCCAGCAGTTCTCATCCATACTCCAGGGTTTGTCCTTTTTTACCGGCACTGGAATTTTATGCTTTTTTGCATAATCGATCTCCCAGTCTCGGGTCAGGTTGAGTTCACGAATCGGTGCCACAACTTCAAGACCTGCACTGCGGATGATAAAATCAAACCTAAGCTGGTCATTGCCTTTACCGGTACATCCATGTCCTATTGCTTTCGCACCTTCTTTTCGTGCAATCTTTACAACTTCCTCAGCGATAAGAGGACGGGCAAGCGAGGTTCCCATAGGGTATCCCTCATAAGAGCCATTCGCCTTGATCGCTGGGAAGATGTGGTTGTTCACAAACGCTTCGCGTGCATCAATAGTGTAGTGCTTATCAGCAAATTTTTTCCCTTTTTGTGTGGCGATGTCGATCTCTTCATCCCGCTGACCAACATTTACAGCAACAGTGATGACGCGATCATAATCATATCGTTCTTTTAAAAGGGGGATGCAGATGGAGGTGTCAAGCCCTCCGGAATATGCAAGGACAATAGTACCTTTTCCCATGGTTAACCTCTTGTTGAATACTGAAGTACCTGTTTGCGGTTTCAGCATATATTTTCAGGGGGATTATGTATGGGAAAATTGCATTAATCGCAAACATTTTCTTTGAACAATTGAATAACGAAAAAAAGGTTGTTCAGGCTTTTTCCTGAACCTTTGCATCGTTGTAAAATTAAGCAATTACAGTAATTGTTCCGGATGTTAAGGGTTGGAATGTTGTTGAGTATTGGTATGCGCCTACTTTGTCAAAGGTTACTTCGTAAGTTTTTCCGTATGGGATCTCAAACATGCCGAAGTTTTTTCCATTCGCAACGTAGTTTGCCTGTACGCCATGGGGGTACATGTCATCCTTATTCGCCCAGATTACCTTAGTACCCACCTTAACGGTTGCATATGGACCATTGATCATTCCCAGTTGCCTGTCAAACGTGATTGTATACGTTGGCACTGGTGTTGGTGTTGGTGTTGGGGTTGCAGTCACATTTGCAGTCTTGTTCACAACGACAACAATAATTTCCTTTGTCGGTACGGGGGTTGGGGGAACCGTTACGACTACAGTGGTAGGAACCGCGGTAGGTACTGGTGTGGCCACAGGTTTTGCAGGCTGGGATGTGCATCCCGCGAGCAGGATCCCGATGAACAGGATAGCAAGAACAACAAGAATTTTCTTCATGCATCTTTTTTTGTTATTTCGGTATATAAGTATATTCAATTATTTTGAATGATTCTTGTAGTACACCCGCTGTGATCTAATGATCAGATGCCCTTCATGATATCATAAAAAAGGGAATATCGGGGGTTTTACGCCGATATCACTTCAAATAATGGCTGATTGGTTCAAGAGTCATCTTCTCGCGCTTGATCGCATCGATGGCAAGAGCAGCCGCACGCGCTGCCTGCAGGGTCGTAATATAGGGGATTGAGTAATCCACTGCCGCACGCATGATTTGGTAATGATCCTGCCGTGACTGGCGATCCTGCGGAGTGTTGATGATGAGACGTATTTCTCCGTGCCGCATCATATCCAGCACATTGGGTGAACCTTCCTGCACTTTTCTGACCAAGTGCGCTTCAACTCCTGCTTCGTAGAGATAATCGACAGTACCTTCTGTGCCGTACAGGGTGAGCCCGAGATCGCGCAACTGTCGTGCGATCGGTATTGCTTCATCTTTCTGCTCGATATTTACTGAAATGAATACATTGCCTTTCCGGGGGAGTTCATTGTCAGCAGATATACACGCTTTATAAAATGCGAGTCCGAAATCATAGTCAATACCCATCACTTCGCCGGTGCTCTTCATTTCAGGTCCGAGTATAGTATCAACACCCGCGAGTTTGTTGAACGGTAGCAGTACCTCTTTGACAGCGACATGCTTGATTTCCCGCTCTTTATGGCCAAGATCGCGAAGCTTCCTGCCAACCATGACTTTTGCTGCGATTTTCGCTACCGGGAGTCCGGTAGCCTTTGACACAAACGGTACTGTGCGGCTTGCGCGCGGGTTTGCCTCGAGAATATAGACCACGTTGTCTTTTACAGCGAGCTGGAGATTAACAAGCCCGATCACGCCAAGTCCCAGCGCAATCTTCCGTGTGTAATCGCGCACCGTCTCAAGCACTGATGCAGGGAGAGATTGCGTGGGGATTACGCAAGCCGAATCCCCGGAATGGATTCCTGCCTGCTCAATGTGCTCCATAATTCCACCGATAAGTACCTCTTCGCCATCACAGACTGCGTCAACATCAAGTTCGATGGCATTCTGGAGGTAGGAATCAATGAGAACCGGATGATTCTTTGCGACACGGACCGCCTCTTTGATATAGGTTTCAAACTCGGCCAGATTATGGGCGATTTCCATAGCCCGTCCTCCAAGAACGAATGAGGGACGAACCAGTACCGGAAAACCGATCTTTTCTGCTATCTCACGTGCTTCTGCTTCGGAATAGGCCGACCCATTTGCCGGGCTGGGGATCTTGAGTTTATCTAAAAGCACGCTGAACCGGTCACGATCCTCGGCAACATCCATCGCATCCGGGCTCGTACCCAGAATTTTTGTGTGAAGACCCAGACGTTTGATCTCTTGTTCAATGGGCATTGCAAGGTTGACTGCATTCTGCCCCCCGAACTGTACCATTACCCCATAATAATTATCCTTTCTGAGAATATTGACGACATCCTCAAGTTGCATAGGCTCAAAGAAGAGCCTGTCCGAAGTGTCGAAATCCGTAGAGACGGTTTCAGGATTGTTGTTGACGATATGGACTTCCACACCTTCTTCTCGCAGGGATTGGACCGCGTGGACTGTGCAGTAATCGAACTCGATTCCCTGTCCGATTCGGATTGGCCCGGATCCAAGTATGAGTACTTTCTGACGATCGCTGGGAATAATCTCGCAGGTACTCTCATTAGTTGAGTAGAAGTACGGTGTGCTTGCCGGAAACTCGGCAGCACAGGTGTCTACCATCTTGTACGAGGGCAGACCTGTGATCTTCTCTAACTGCTCTCCACTCTTACCCGTAATCTTTGCGATCTCCGCATTGGAAAACCCGAGTTTTTTTGCGGTCAGGATATCTACCGGTTCGCTGTGAATTGCGAGATGCTTTTCACAATCAACAATGTTTTTTATCTTCTCTAAAAAGAACGGAATAATAGATGTAAGTTGGGCAATCTCTTCAAGGGTGAATCCTAGCCGGAATGCATCGAAAAGGCAGTGAAACCGCTCATCAGTGGGGCGCGAAAGGATCATGCGTACCTCGCTGGGACTGGTATGACTGAGCACATCGGTATCGAGCGACCGCTTCGCCTTCATGAATGCTTCTTCCAGGGTGCGCCCGATTGCCATAACCTCTCCTGTGCTCTTCATAGAAGTGCCGAGTGTACGGTCAGCACCTTTGAACTTGTCAAACGGCCAGCGGGGTACTTTGACTACGATATAATCGATAGTGGGCTCGAATGAAGCCGGAGTACAGCCGGTCACGGTATTCATGATCTCATCGAGCCGCATACCGATTGCTATCTTTGCTGCTACCCGTGCAATTGGGTAGCCTGTTGCCTTTGACGCGAGGGCCGAGGAACGTGATACTCGTGGATTTACTTCAATGACCCGGTAGTCGCCATCCCAGAACGCAAACTGGACATTACAGCCTCCCTGTACATCCAGTGCCCTAATAATGTGAATCGCTGAGCTCCGCATCATCTGGAACTCGTCATCACGCAGAGTAAGGATAGGGGCAACGACGACACTTTCCCCGGTGTGAATACCCATTGGATCCACATTCTCCATACCACAGACAATGATACAGGTGTCGGTTGCGTCGCGCATGACCTCAAACTCGATCTCTTTCCAGCCCATTACACTTTCTTCAATGAGCACCTGGTGGATGCGGGAACGGGAGAGCCCAAGTTCAACGATCCGGACCAGTTCCTCCCGGGTGCGGGCTATGCCCCCACCAGCTCCACCGAGGGTATACGCGGGCCGTACAACCGCAGGAAGGCCGATAGTCGTGATTGCATCTTCAATCTGGGTGAGGGAGTTAAGTACCATACTTTTCGGTACAGGTTCCCCAATACTGATCATGAGATCGCGAAACTTCTGGCGGTCCTCACCTTTGTAGATCGCTTCAAGCGGGGTTCCGAGAATCTCTACACCTTTGAGTGCACCCATCTCGGCAAGTTCAACCGTGAGGTTTAATGCAGTCTGTCCACCCATTCCGGATAAAATCCCATCGGGCTTTTCTTTCTCAATGATCTTTGCAATGATATCTGCACGCAGCGGCTCGATGTATATCTCATCAGCCATATCCGGATCGGTCATAATCGTTGCAGGATTGGAGTTGATAAGAACGACTTTGATACCTTCTTCCCGCAATGACCGGCATGCCTGTGATCCCGAGAAGTCGAACTCCGCTGCCTGTCCAATCTGGATGGGTCCTGACCCGATCAGGAGGACCTTTTTGATGTCTGATCGCTTGGGCATCAGGAAATCCTCCGGTATAGCGCATCAAAGAAATGTGCTTCAGTATCTCTTGGTCCCCCGTGTGCCTCCGGGTGGAACTGGACGGTGGTCAGTTTGAGATCCTTGTTCTCAAATCCCTCAACAGTCCCATCGTTGACATTGGTATACGTGACCCTGCAGCCCTCAGGAAGTGAATCTTCATCGACAGCAAACCCATGGTTCTGGGTAGTAATGAAAATCCGCCCGTCTTTAAACCTGACCGGCTGATTTGCGCCACGGTGACCGAACTTGAGCTTATAGGTATCTCCACCGATTGCGAGTGCCGAAACCTGGTTGCCCATGCAGATCCCAAAGATTGGGAGTTGCCCGAGCAGTTCACGGATGCAGCGGATGGCATGCGTAGCCTGTTTGGGATCTCCAGGTCCGTTGCTCACAAAGAGTGCATCCGGTTTGCAGGTAAGAATCTGATCGGGGGTTGCATCGTGGGGGAAAACGTAGAGATCACCTCCGCGCTTAGCAAGGCTCGTAATCATGTTCTTTTTTATCCCGAGATCGATCACGGCAATACGTTTTCCTTTCCCTTCGACACGGTATTGTTTTTTGCAGGAAACTTCGGGTATAGGAGTAATATCAGTAATCTGGGGGGTTCGTTTTGCAAGATTTACTGCATAATTCCCATCATCGCTTCCGACAACGAGTGCAGCCCGCATGGTTCCGTGGACGCGGGTTTTAATAGTGAGTGCACGGGTGTCAACACCACTCATGCCGAGAAGACGGTTCTCTTCAAAAAATGATCTGATGGATGGGCTGGCGGCGGGTTTTTCACAGATCTCTTTTGCAATGCATCCTAGGGCACAGACTTTATCATTCTGGAAATTTTGTATGTCGACCCCGTAATTCCCGATCTGCGGAAAAGTGAACATGAGGATCTGGCCAAAATAGCTCGGATCTGTTAGAGATTCCATGTATCCGGTCATCTGCGTATTGAACACGAGTTCTCCTGAACACTCCCCTTCAACACCAAACCCATTTCCAATATAAAATTGCCCGTCTTCGAGACCCAGAACCGCCTTCATGATTTCCATATATTATGAAACTGAATAGTTATTAACGATAGTGCAGGTGACAGTTGTGTATGAAATATAGCATTTTACAGAATAAACCCGCTCGAAGTAAAGTGGTATATTCCTGTTGCATTTTGTCTTCTCTCCTAATTCATTACCAGACAAAATGTGCTATGACGGATATGAATAAAAAGGAGAAGTGTCGATATTCACATGTCGTAAAAAGACGAGGTGAATGAAATGGGAACACAAGGCAGAAAGATTGTTGATACAGATGTTGATGAGCTGGTTAAGCTCCTTAACAAGGCTTTTTCTGATGAATGGCTCGCGTACTACCAGTACTGGATTGGTTCTAAGATAGTGCGTGGCCCCAACAAGGAGGCTGTTATTGCTGAACTAACTCTTCACGCAACTGAGGAGCTTGGACATGCAGTCCTGCTTACCACACGGATTATCCAACTCGGTGGAACTCCGGTAACCAATCCTCAGCAATGGTTCAAGCTCACCAACTGCGGATATGATGCTCCCGATGATCCCTTTATCGTTAAGGTGCTTGAACAAAATATCAAGGGTGAACAGTGTGCTATCAAGACCTATAATAGCCTGCTTAAAAAGACCCGAGACAAGGATCCGGTTACTTACAACATCATTCTTGGCATCCTCCAGATGGAAGTCGAACATGAAGAGGATCTTCAGGCACTGCTCGAGGATGTCAACATTATTATGAAAAATAAATAATTTTTTCCCCTCTTTTAGAGAAGTAACGCATTTTTTGTTTATTTTAGCGGCCTTTTTCTCCGCAATTAGTGGTATGAAATACTGTATTCATAAGGCTCTGATGATTGGATGTTGTGAGCTTAATCCCCATAATTAAATACTATTTACCGCAATTTCCCTGTAACAGATGGAGTCTTTTATGGGTATTGAACATGTCAGCGGGAAAAAAATGGGCAAGGTCATGCTCTATGCACTGAGCACCTGTGGATGGTGTAAACGGACAAAAGAACTGCTACGCGAGATTGGGATTGAATTTGATTATACCTATGTCGATCTCCTTGAAGGAAAGGAGCAGGATGAGGCAATGAACGCTGTCGAACGGTTTAATCCTTCAGGTTCGTTTCCCACCCTCGTTATCAATGATAAAAAAAGCATTGTAGGTTTCAAAGAGCAGGAAATCAGGGAGGAATTCCGGTAGATGACACTCATTGAGATCAAACCTGATGATGTTGTAGCAACCTATCGTATTCTGCAAAAAGAAGCTAATGATAGCGGTTACCGGTTAAATCCGGATGCAGATTTTACAAAGAATCTTGTTGCCGGTCTAATGAAAAATGAGCGGCGTTACGGGTACCGCGCCTGTCCCTGCCGGCTCGCAACCGGGAAAAAGGAGCAGGATCTCGATATAATTTGTCCCTGTGATTATCGTGATCCGGATCTCAATGACTTTAGTGCATGCTACTGTGCGCTCTATGTCAGCGAAGAGATCGCTTCTGGCAGGAAAACGGTTACACCTGTTCCCGAGCGTCGTCCCCCACGTTCAGAGCGCGGAAATCAAGCGATAAAACAAACGTTCTCTCTCACATCATCACCTGTTGCTGCTCTTGCATTTCCTGTCTGGAGGTGTAAAGTCTGTGGTTATCTCTGTGCCCGAAATCAACCGCCGGATATCTGCCCAATTTGCAAAGTGACCAAAGAGCGGTTTGAGAGGTTTATATAATTTTTTAATAACCTTACATATCCACTCTTGTCACTACGCCATGGATCTTATCTGATGGCAGCTTGTAGAACTGGACAACAGATGGAGAGAGGCGCTTGATTGCTGCAAAGATACGCCATACAACATGGGTTGTAATGATATCTTCCATGCCATAGAAGATCGTTTTCTCATCGATCTCAGCCTCTTTTAAGATCAAACCGATATCTACGATCTCCATATAGCCAAGATATATCTCAAAGATTGAAAAGCCCCTTGCAATCTCCCGGGTGACTCCCCAGGTTACCCCAAATGGCTGTTCTGTTCGTATGATTGAGATGATGATATTGTCATCATAAACGATATTATTCGTAAACATGATGCGGGAAACATATTGTGGCAATTTCCGGAAGTCCCGGGCAAAGAATAATGCCGTACCGGAGATCCTGTTTACCGAAGGGTAGACCATATTAAATTTGACTAAAAAATCGTCAAGGGGAATAGGGCTTAAGGCAGCGGCGAGTTTCTTCTGGCCGTTAACATAAATCATGATGATACAGAAGGGGATGAACGCGATCAGCAGGGACCAGTAACCCCCGTAGGGAATCTTATGGAAGTTGGCGAGCAGGAATACAACGGTTATAACAAGGATAGTAACTGCTACTAGGGATTTTACAATCTCCCCGCGGAGGACGAGAATCCAAACAATAAGGATAGCGGTAATTGCCATTGTGCCGCTTACTGCGAGACCGTAGGCATGCGTGAGGTTATTCGAAGATTTAAAGATCACAATGACAAAGAGAACCGCAAAGAGCAACGCCCAGTTCACGATATCAATATAGATTTGAGAGCGAAGTTGCGGTGAAGTATATTCGATCCGTAAAAGCGGCAGGATGCGAGTGGTGATTCCCTGGTACACAATGGAAAAGATCCCGGAGATCATGGCCTGCGATGCGATAATGGTCGCCGCGATACTCAGGAGCAGGAAGGGTATATACAGGATTTCGAACTGGAAGAAGATCATCTCAAAGAGGATGTTGTGAGCATCGGGATGCGTCATCAAAAATGCACCCTGACCGAGATAGTTCACTGCAAGAGCAATAAAAACAATATACCATGCCTTGACAATTGGCTCCCTGCCAAGATGCCCCATATCTGCATACAGCGCTTCGCCTCCCGTGGCAACAAGGATGACGGAAGACAGGATTAAAAATCCCTCAAGCCCGTGCGTGATCAGGTAATTGATACCATACATCGGGTTGATCGCAAGCAGGACCTGTGGTGCGAACCAGATAGCAACAAGACCCGCACCTGCGAGTACGGCAAACCAGATGACCATGACCGGCCCGAATGCCCATGCTACTCGTTCACTTCCCCGGGCCTGAATGGCAAAGAGACCGATCGCGATGATACCCGCAAGGAGCATCAGCAGTACCTGGGGTGTATTTTCTAAACCTGGAATGAGGGTGATACCTTCCACCGCAGAAAGCATACTGATAGCCGGGGTTATCACACTGTCTCCAATGAAAAGAGCAATGCCGACAATGGAAAGAAAGGAAACAAATGCAATCTGGTTACCGGATTTTAAGAGCGGGAGCAGGATCTCCTTGAGCACGATTGTCCCACCTTCACCTTTTTTACCGAGATGCATTGCGAGATAGGTGTATTGAACAGTAACAAGAGTTGTCAATGTCCAGAGAATCAGCGAGAGAATTCCCATAATATTTTGCGGCGTAGGGGGAATAAGAAGAAAAATAGCAGTAAGCGCGTAAATCGGACTGGTTCCGATATCACCAAACACCAGTCCCATGGACTTGACGACTCCATGCAAAGAAAAAGAAGCGTGCGCCATTGTTTATTACCTGTCGTCGGAAATAGGGTATAATGCTTTCTCTTTTACTGCCATGTACATGTATTCCGGCATAGTGTCAGTCCTCAATTACTGATGACATGGTATGTCCCTTTCTCTCTTCCGTGTACATGCGGTAACTGGTAATTACGAGCACAATGATGAGAGGGCCCAGTACAAAACCGGCAAGCCCCATGGTCAAAATTCCCCCAACAATGCCAATGAACATGATCACCGGGTGGACTTTTACTCTTCTACCTACCAGAACAGGGCGGACGTACACCTCAGGGACAAGTGACACGATCAGGTAACCTAAGAAAAAGAGGATCAATACTCCACGGGTATCACCGATAGCCTGGGCATAGGAACCAATGAGAATGAACGCGACTGATGATCCCATAATCGGGATGAGTTCACAAAATGCAGCAAAATATGCATAAAAAATGATATCACCATATCCGAGCAGATAAAAAACCGGGATTGCAATAAAGAAAGTAAGGACTGCTATCGCAATCTGGACATAGTAGATTGCGTATAATGTGTCCCCAGTGGCATCGGAAAGCCGATTGATATATTTTTTCAATGATACAGGCACATGCTCAATAATTTTCATCCTGAGTTCTTCCCCTCGTAAAAACAGCATGAAAAGGGTGAAGAAGAAGACGAACATCTTGAAAAGGATAACAGGGAGGTATGTGATCAACGTTTTCTGGTAATCGACAAATAGTCCTGTACCTTCCTGTAAAAGAACAGACAGCGATGTCTTACTTAACGGGACTCCGTACGACATAGGATTTGTCAGGGGATTGTTGAGCCAGTTTCCGATCGTTGTAAACATCAGAGTTAGTGTACTGGAATTTGCAGAGAATATTGCAAGGGTGATAAGTCCCATAGCACTAAAAATCCCCAGCACCGCAAGAGTCATCAGTGATGCTGAAATCCATGGTCGCATATGCAGTGAAAGCCGGTGATGAAACGGGATTAACACAATTGCTAACGATGCCCCGAGGAGCACCATATCCATAATTGACCAGAATACGGCAAAGGCCAGGATAATGAGAATGAATAACAGAATTGAAGGAAACTGATCTGCACGTATCCGGATCATGAATGAATATCTATTGGTAAGGATAGGGAAATAATAACTACGCCTGATTATATTGACATCCTCTTTTACAAAAAAGCGATACCCATAACACTAATAACCACCCAATCACCTTGGTTATCAGATGAAGCGCATCGAGCATATCGCCATGATCGCGCACGACATGGGACTGATTTTTGAGTTCCTTGGTGTCGTATCATTCCTGCCGTTTCTGGTGCTCGTTATCTTCCGCGAATGGAGTCTTATCCTGCCGATGGCTACTGCGCCGGTCGTCTTCCTCCTGCTGGGATATGGGATCTCTCACATCCCCCACCGCGATCTCGAACCCTCTTCATCTGTCACTATTGCCGCAGTCGCTCTTTCATGGCTGGCCATTGCACTTATCGGGGCACTCCCATTTGTCTTTGGGTTGCATATGAGCTATGTTGACAGCGTTTTTGAGGCAATGTCCGGTTGGACAGGCACCGGGTTTACGATGATCGCTTCTTTAGATACAACGCCCAAAACTCTTCTCTTCTGGCGCTCATTAACGCAATGGATTGGCGGTATCGGGATTATTGTGTTTGGCATATCCCTGCGCCGCAAGACCCGCACATCGTTATTCCGGCTCTACCGTTCCGAAGGACGGGAAGAAGAACTGGTTTCCGCATCTGTATCATCCAGTCGGCGCATGTGGATGATATATCTCGTCCTGACCTTTGCGTTCACCGGGCTAATTATGCTTAGTGGAATACCGCTTTGGGATTCGCTCAACCTCGTCATGGTTGCAATAGCTACCGGGGGGTTTACGGTCCATGCAGGAGGACTTGGCTATTACAATAATCCGCTGCTTGAAGCCCTGCTTATTCCGGTGATGCTTGCGGGCGCAATTCCGTTCAAGGTCTTCTTTTTCCTGTACCATGGAAAGGTTATCAATATGCTGCGGGACCCGATAGTAAAAATATTGTTACTCATAGCCCTTGTGGGATCTCTCATTACATCACTAGATCTTTTTATTTTCGGAAACCTGCCCATCACGACAGCATTTCGCCAGGGTGTCTTTACTGCGGTTTCTGGCCTGTGTACCTGCGGCCTCCAGAATTCAAACCCCCATTATTGGGCGGCAATTCCGATTGCTGTCGTTGCTATGATGATGTTCATCGGAGGAGCCATGGGCAGTTCTGCCGGAGGTGTTAAAGTAAATAGGGTAATGCTTGTCTATGATGGAGTGAAATGGTGGTTCCGGCGATTCTTTGTAAGCAGTCGCGTAATGATCCCCTTAAAATCCGGAGGGCACACTCTCTCAAAAGAGACCTCTGAACTGGCGATATCAAAAAATCTGCTTGTTATTGTGCTCTATGTTATTACCATATTTATTGCAACCATCATCTCCCTTCATTTGTACATTACTTCATTCCGTCTGGAAGAGGTTGTCTTTGAACTGGTTTCTGCGTTGAGTAATGCAGGGCTCAGCGTTGGTTTCATCAGTGCTGCAAGTCCGATCTCGATAAAATGGATATTTATCCTCCTGATGTGGCTGGGACGGATTGAAATCGTACCTGTGATTATCATTATTATTGGTATTGCAAAAGAGATTGAAATGGACCTGAGCAACTCTCCCCATGGTCAGGATCATTTACCCCGGAATTAATGAAGATGGCAAAGGAACATTTTGCCCGTGCCATAACCCCCGGCGGTTTTGATCCCTTTCTCCTTTGAAGATGTCAGGAATCTTATGGTCTTTACCATCATTGAGCAGGTTCTGATAATCCTGTATTTAACAAAAAAAACTACTGGCATGTTTTCCTGAAAGAATCGTCGATACATTTAAAAAAGTAGGAGAGCCGGATTATTTTTTCATCCCCATTATTAATCAGTCTCCAGCGCTAACAGTAATGGCATAACGGTGATTGATGGCAGAGATCAGGATCGTCGGAACAGCGCATGTATCGCAGCAAAGTGTCGATGAAGTACGGGGAGCTATTGACGAATATACGCCGGATGTTGTTGCCATTGAACTCGATCCTTCACGCTATGCTGCTTTAAAAAAGCAGGGTCGTGATCCGTCGGTCAATGATGTTCTTGAAGTAAAAAATTTCAATACACTTCTTGTCCAGTGGCTGATGGCATATCTCCAGCGCAAGATTGGATTTGATGTCGGCGTTGAGCCTGGCGCAGAGATGAAAGCGGCGATAGAAGAGGCAGAAAAACGTGGTATTCCTATCAGTCTTGTTGACCGTGACATACGGTTAACTCTCCTGCGGTTCTGGAACGCGATGGGTTTTTTAGAAAAAATCAAGATGATCTGGGCATTGGTCATCTCGATTGCGGAAGTGAACAACGGACAGGAGATCGATATCGAATCGCTCAAGCAGCAGGACATAATTGATATGGTCATGGTGGAGTTCCGCAAATTTTCCCCAAACGGTGCCCGTGCGCTGATCGATGAGCGGGACGCCTATATTGCGCACCAGTTAGTCCTGTTAAAAGTACAACGTCCCGAAGGGCGTATTCTTGCGATTGTCGGAGCCGGGCACCGGCAGGGTATTGAAAATTATCTCGCAAATCCAGTGAGTCTTCCCCCATTCGATTCACTCACGCGGGAACCCAAGTCATTTCCCTGGGCAAAAATTTTCGGTTTTACCGTCACTGCATTGTTTGTATTCTTACTCGCTGCAATCGCATTTTCCGGTGTTGGATGGGGTGTATTACTCTATGCTTTCCTCTTCTGGGTGATAATTCACGGAGTTCTCGCTGCAATCGGAACACTCGTAGCGGGAGGTCATCCCTACTCTGCCCTCACCAGTTTTGCCGTGGCATGGATGACTTCATTAAATCCCATGCTCCATTCCGGCTGGATAGCAGCTTTTGTCGAAGCAAAAGTTAGAAAACCACCTATGTCAGATTTCCGGAAAATCTATGACGCGCAATCACTCACCGAGATGGCCCGTATTCCACTCTTCAAAGTGGTACTGGTAGCTGCCCTCACCAATCTTGGCAGTCTGCTGGGAACGGTCCTGTATTTTATCTTTGTATTTCCCGTGCTTGGGATTGATCCGGGTGTTGTAATCTCTACTGGTATCCAGAATATGTGGGTATGGATCACTCACATCCTGTAATTTTTGGCTGTATTACCCGGCCCAGAATTTTATTTTTTAATAAACCGGAAGATTAAAAGGAGTTCTTGTCAGGTTAAAAAACTATTATCAGAAATATTCACTCACATCGCATTGTGAGTTGAATTTTGACCTTTCTTAAAAAAAAAAGAAACCAGAATTTCTTACGTCAACGAAGTAAACCGGTATGCTCCTTTTGCGATAGTAATTTCGAAGCGTGCACCTTTGCCGGGTATGCCGTTTTCAATAATCGTAATACCGGTAATAGAAAGAATCTCACGCGATAAAAAAAGGCCCAGCCCGGTATTTTTCCCAAAACCCCGGGTAAAAAGTCGTTTTTTATCTTCAGATGAAATCCCAACACCATCATCTTCACAGATCAACGTAAGATGACCGTCAGATTCCTTTGATGAAATTCGGATGGTCTTTAACTGGTCACCCCCATAACGGAGAGCGTTGTCGATCAGGTTATAAAACACCTTTTCAAAAAGAGGATCAGCAAAAATTTCAAGGTCGGTGCGGTCAACGTCAACACGGATTTTTTGTACAGGCAAAATAGCTAACGCTTTTTGAATGCTTGCATTCACGTTCTGCCATGCAGGGGCCGCAACACCCAACTCCTGATAATCTCTTGTAAACGTGATCTGGTTTTCGATCGCATTTGCGGCTTGTTGCTCTTTTTTGATATATCCGGAGAGTGTTTCCGGTTTGTCAATTACTCCCTTTGATAGTCCGAGATACCCTTTGAGTACCATCAGTTGGTTGAGGATATCGTGCCGGGTGATGCTTGAGAGCAGATTTATTTGCTTGTTTGCCTGCCGTAACGCATCTTCGGCGCGTTTACGCTCAGTAATGTCCCGGATGGAGAGGAGGATTGCAGGGGTTTTGTTAAAATTAATAACTTTTCCAATGCTTTCCACCCAGAATTTGTTTCCTTTTGCCGAGATTATATTATACAGCGCAAGATATGCATCATGACCTTGGGATACCTGCATAAAATCGGTGGTGACATCCTGACGGGACTCTGGTGCGATAAATTCTATCACATTTCTTCCAACAAATCCTGCCGGATCATCCGCTTCTATCGTACGAGCCGCTGCATTGTTTGCAAAAAGGATAGTACCCTGTAGATCAAGGATCAGGATGCCGTCAAGGGCATGCTCAACAAGAGACCGGAACTTCTGCTCGCTTTCGAGCAATGCGGACTCTGCCTTCTTCCATTCAGAGATGTCAACAAAGGTCTCGATAAAGACTTCCTGCTCGTTCAGGTTCGCACGGGAAACTGACTTGATGATGGGGATAGGCTCACCGGATGCATTCAGCAGGACTCGCTCGGACCGGTCCATGTGCATCCCCTTATCCGAGATTGGACAATGGCCATTCGCGGCAGGGCAGATGAAATGATGGCAGACTTTACCAAGAACATATTCGGCTGAGGCACCGAACAATGCAAGGGCCGAAGGGTTTGCACTGAGGATAGTGTGCGTCTTTGCATCAACAACAATCACACCCGCAGGAATGGATTCGAGGAGTGTTTTGAGGTAGTTTTCACTTTGGTGGAGAGCTTCTTCAGCTCTTTTTCGTTCAGTAATATCACGATCTATGCCACGATATCCAACTATAGTTCCATCAGCTGCCCGAACAGGTTCTCCGCTGGTTTCAAGGATTACGATTCGACCATCTTTATGCAGGTTGACATTCTCCAGCCGTACTATCGGTTTTCCGGCAGATGCGATTTCGGCAAACTGCCTCCTGATATTTTCAGTCTTTTCAGGAAGCATGAGATCGAAACAGGTTTTCCCAATCACTTCTTCCGGGGTATATCCGAGAATTTCCTGAACCTGGGGGCTTACGTAGGTATACCGATCATCCCTGTCGACTTCCCAGATCATATCACGGGTTGTCTCAACCAATGCACGGAATCGCTCCTCGCTTTCCCGTAAAGCCGCCTCTGCCAATTTTCGACCGGTAACATCTTTGAAAATCCCCCGGGTATATTGCGGCTCCCCGTCTCTCATCCTGCAGTTTGCAATACCTTCAACGTAAACTTTATTTCCATCACGGGTTTTGAAGATCGCATCGATAATCCCCAGATTTTCCCCGGATATAACCTTTTTGAATGTGGTCGTGCAATGGTCGAGACTTTCCGGATGGATGATATCGAAAATACGGATTTTCTCAAGATCCTCTTCCTTGTAGCCGAGTGTGTTCAGCCATTTTTTATTGACAAACAGAAAACGACCATCAGGTGCAACGCTTTGTATGAGATCATTGGCATTCTGGAGATCGTGGTAGCGCTCCTCGCGTTCAAGGAGATTTTTTTTGGTTTTTCTTATCCCAATACATTGTTTGAGAATGTGTTTGAGTTCAGTAAATACGATCTGGAAATCCCCTCCTTTCTGGAGGTAAAAATCAGCCCCGGTATTCAGGGCTTTTATGACCACTTCTTCCTTACTTCTCCCCGTGAGCAGGATAAACGGTATGTCCCCATAGTGTTTACGGACCTGCTGGAGAAACGCAATGCCGTCAATTTCCGGCATAAAGTAATCAGCCACTATAGCATCGTATTGGCGGGAAGAGAGTGCCGTAAGTGCATCCTGTGCGGACGATTTCGTATCAACAGAAAATTCGGCTGAATCTTCGAGAACGTTTTTAACTAGTTCAAGGAGAGCAGGTTCATCATCCACATACAGCAGAGAGATCATATTACATATCAGATTTCAATGAACGATTATCAAAGACTGATTTTGTGAATGGATAATGCTTGTGATTTAGGCATGTTTTTTCCTTCAAGATCTGCCGTGATAATTCCCTTAAATAACAACTTTGCTCCAGATCTTCCATCAATGCCTTTGAACAATCGATATGCATTAAAAATGAACCTCCGGCACTTCAAGGGGGATTATTTTGTATGCAAGGATAATGGAGAGAAAATGATTTTTACGGTGAAATAAGAGGAGGCACATTTGAGATCACTAATTGCTTGAAACCTCAAAAAAATGCGCTCATTTTTAAGGATCGTTCATAATTCCTTATACCCGAAATTTTCTGACGATATAATCCAAAATGAAAAAAATATGTAAAAGATTTTTTCAATTACACTGTATTTTTTTACCGAATATTACTGAATTCTATTTGTGACTTCCGGTTTGGGCAGGTACGGGATGAGGGAAGCAGCAATCTTTGCAATATCCATAGACTGGAGGACCACTTTTCCCGGACCGGTAAGTGTAGTGACAAAGAGTCCTTCACCCCCAAAGAGTGCAGTAGTGATGCCGCCGGCAAGAGCGATGTCATAACCAACGGTCTTATCAAAACCAACCACAAGTCCCGTCTGCACTTTGATAATCTCACCCGGTTTTAATGTCATCTCAATAATATCCCCGCAGCAGTGCAGAAAAACAATGCCTTTACCACTCATGTGCTGGAGGATGAACCCCTGCCCTCCGAACAAACCTGCCCGTAGTTTTTCTGTCAGGGCTATGTCTAATTCAACGC